>QMCD01000135.1_pt1 | contig 89349 bp, 65 predicted proteins | sample 1821841 | NCBI WGS metagenome assembly QMCD01 (sample SAMN01991225, study PRJNA193472) | Termite gut metagenome, whole genome shotgun sequencing project. | isolation source: worker | host: Macrotermes natalensis
ATGATGACGAATTTGAAGAAGGTTTTTATATCTTCTAAAAATCGTCCGCTTACCGTTTTCATTCAAGATTCCTCCGCTAGGAGGAATTTCCTATAATAGAACATACCGCCCATTCCGGGAGGCTTTTGCCGAATATTATATGTAATAGTACCACCATTTATCAGATCGGCGGTAACTGAAACAGTATCAATGCGGTTTTGCCTCAACTAACATCTCAATTTCAACTGTGATGTTCCCCGGCAGCACATTGACACCGACCGCCGAGCGCGAAGGGCAGCCGACTTCCTCGCCGAAAATCTTCACCAACAGTCCGGTCGCGGCATTGGCAACCTTGGGCTGATCATAAAAGTCATTGCTACTGGCCACAAATACCAGCATCTTCACGAAACTTTTAATACGGCTTAAATCCCCGAGCTGCGCTTTCAATACGGCCAGCACATTAAGCAAGCAATTCTCGGCCGCCTGCGAAGCCTCTTCAAAACCAGTCTCACCGCCGGCTTTTCCCGTGATATTCTGTCCGTTAATCGCCGGACCACATCCGGACACATAATAAAACTTCCCTTGCCCAAATTCTTTACAGGGGGTATATATCCCACCTTTTGCCGGTGCTGCCGGCAGCGTTAATCCCAACTCCCGGATTCTTTCCTCAAGCTGTGTTCCGGTAACTGTTCTGCTAACTGTCTCGGTTCCTGCTGCCGTTATGCTGCTGATTTTTTCCTCGCCCATATCACATCTCCTTTGCCATTTTATCTATATTTTATTGATTTTAACATACCCTATTTACTATACTTTTTTCCGTCAATAAAGCTTCCCTGACTGCCGGCGGACAACTGCTGATCCTTCCATACAGTCTTGCCGCCGATTAACACTTGTCCCATACCCTTGGAAAGCAGGCCGCTTTGCCGGAAATCAGCACAATCCTCGATCTGCGCAAGATCAAAAATATTAAGATCACCGACACAGCCTTCCCGGATCATACCCCGGTTCTTTAAACGCAATTTTTCGGCCGGCATGGCGGACATCTTCTTTATTGCCTCCGGCAGGCTGAGAATCTGGCGCTCCGCCACGAAGTCCCGCAGTATCTTAGAAAAAGCGGCATAAAGCCGGGGATGCGCCGCACCGCCTTCTCCGTATAGAGCATCGGAAATCACAAAAGAGTACGGCAGCCGGGCCACCGCATCTACATCCTCCGGTGCCATACTCATTACGATGATGCCCACTTTGCCCTGTTCACTTGCTAACAGCGAGCAGATGAATTCATAGGGGCTGCGCCCGGTCTGCCGGATATCCGCCAAGGTCTTGCCGATATACTGCTGATTTTCCGCCAAAAGCGTCTGTGTGATCAGGATCCGCTCCATCCCCAGCGATGCCAGATAATTATCCCACCCCGGATGCTCTTTGGCAAGGGCTAGTTCCAACGCGGCCGGAGCCTCGGGACTAGCCAGATAAGCCCACATAGCTGCTGCCGATGGCCGCTGGAAGGCGGGCGGGATAAGCGACATCAGCGTCGTAGCGCCGCCGGTATAAGGATAAAAGTCCACATGAATATCCATCCCCTTGTCACGTTCCCGTTCAATCTGTTCCATCGCCCGATAAATCTCCCGGTGCCAGTTTCTTGCCCCGCAAGACTTAAAATGGCTGATCTGCAAAGGAATCTCGGCCGCTTTCGCGATGTCGATCACCTCCGCCACTGACGTAACCAGGCTATCTCCTTCGCCGCGGATGTGACAGGTCAGCACTCCGCTACGTCTGGCCGCCGCCCGCGCCACAGCGGTCAGTTCTACCTTGGTGGAATAATATTCTGGCAGATACATGAGGCCCATCGACAGCCCCAAGGCTCCCGCATCCATCGCCTCATCCACCAGTCCGCAGGCGGCATCCAGCTCCCTGGCTGTAAACCTAGTTTTGGCAAATCCCTTTACTGCGATACGGACTGCCCCGGAGCCGATGAGATTCCCGATATTCAGCGGCAACGGGGCCGTTTTAAGATAGGCGGCATAATCATGGTAATGGGCAAACAGCTCCGGCCTGACCCTCGCCCCAAGACATGGTGACAGCAGATTGGCCAGCTCTTCTCCGGTCTCCTTTCGCAGGGGGAAAGGGGTCAGGCCGCACGAACCTGACACTGCTGTCGTGATCCCCTGCGCCAGTTCCGCCGCGCCGAATCCCGCCTTTAGAACGGCATAATCAAGATGACGGTGAATGTCAACAAAACCCGGGGTTACCAGACGCCCGGCCGCATTGATTACCGCCACCTCGTTAATTACCGGCTCCCCGCTCATTGCCGGCACCTCGTCAATCGCCGGCACCGCGCTCATATCCGCCAGCTGACAGCCGCCTTCACCACATTCTCCGACACTGCTGCCGGTTCTAGTGATTGCGGCTATATTTCCGTCTGCTAATAGAATATCTCCCCGGTAAGGTGCTACACCGGTTCCGTCTACTATCCATCCGTTCTTAATGAGTATTTTGTCCTGTATCATGGCCCCCCTGCTATACTAATTTTCCCTAGATATTCTGCTTCTCCACTGGCTATACTGATTTTCCTCTATATAGATTTTCCTCTATATAGATTTTCCCCTATATAGATTTTCCCCTATACGGATCTTCCCCTGGCGTCTACCGGCATCCTGATGATCTCGTCGTTCTTTATGGCATAAAACTTATCCTGCAGATTCACCGCCGTACAGATATGTAAGGGGATCAGCATGACCACATCACCCACTGCCAGCCCTGTCGGCCCCTGCCGGGTCCGTAATATTCCATGCTCTTCATTCATCCGCTCCAATATCAGATGGGGATGTTCCGGCAAAAAAGCATAGGTGTCAAAATAAAAAGGCGGTTTCCCCAATACCACATCACCGGCGAAGGTCTTGCTCCCCCCGTCCACTACTGCCAGAGACGGCTCTGGGGTACTGACAACTGTGGCATAGACCGCCGCCGCAGTTTCTTCTTCAGTACAGGCTCCTTCCAGATAAGTCATCCGGTCATAATAAACATATGTGCCCGGACGGATCTCATTGATGCCGCCGCCGGCAGCGCACGCGGCGGCCGTAGGCGTGGAACCGGCACTGATATCCCGGATCGAAAATCCCATTCTTCTCAACTGCTCGGCTGCTTCTGCCATCATCCCGGCCTCTTCCGCTCCGGCAAGGCCGGCATCTTTGGTCGGCTGGCCATGGTAAACAAGACTCTTAAAAGTATATATCCCGGTTATGTCGAGCCCTTCCAGACGCAATATTTCCTGACCGGTTTCCGCCAGCTTATCCATGGGGATGCCGGTCCGGCCGGCACCGGTGTCGATTTCCAGCCGCACCTCTAGGATAAGGCCGGCTGCCACGGCCAGCCGGGACAGCTCCCTGGCGCCGGCAAAGCTGTCCGCTGCCAAGATAAGTCTCTTTACCCCGCGGCAAAGCTGCTCGGCACGGATCAGCTTATGCGCGCCAATTAACGGATAGGCAATAAAAATATCCTGTATCCCTCCCGCCGCCATTACTTCCGCTTCTGAAACCGTGGCACAGGTAATGCCGCACGCGCCGGCCGACAGCTGCATCCGGGCAATTTCCGTTGACTTATGGGTTTTTATATGAGGCCGCAGCAAACATCGGCTACGTTCAGCGATATCTTGCATCTTCTGGATATTGCGCTGCACCTGCGCCATATCTACGGCAATACAGGGGGTCTCCAGCTGCTGCATCTGATCATAAGAAAGGGGTATCATCCATTTATCTCCCGTTAACATTACTAACATTAATATGTACTACCTTATCACATAAAGATCCCATATACAATTAATTCCTTGAATATCAGCCCGATTTCCTTTACAATAGTTTTCAGTAAGAATAAAAGCACTAGGGACGAGGTAAAGATATGAAGGCAATATTTGAACAGCTTCAAAATAACGGGATCCTACCGGTAATCGAGATTCATGAGGTAAAAAATGCCCGCCCGCTGGCCAAGGCACTATGTGACGGCGGTCTCAACTGTGCGGAAGTGACATTCCGGACGGCGGCGGCCAGCGACTGCATAAGCGCTATGACGGCAGCTTTCCCGGATATGCTGGTAGGAGCCGGAACGGTACTGACTACAGAGCAGGTGGATCAGGCTGTGCAGGCCGGTGCCAGATTTATTGTCAGTCCCGGCTTAAACCCCAAGGTCGTCAGTTATTGCCTTGGCCGGCAGATCCCGGTCATTCCCGGCTGTGCCACGCCTACCGAGGCAGGAAGCGCGATTGAACTGGGTCTGGAGGTAATCAAATTTTTCCCAGCGGAAGCGGCCGGCGGCATAGCCATGATAAAATCCTTGGCCGCTCCATATTGCAACGTGAAGTTCCTGCCGACCGGCGGGATTACGCCGGTAAATCTGAAGGAGTACCTGGATTTTGACAGGGTAATCGCCTGCGGCGGCAGTTTTATGGTCAAGCCGGACATGATCTCCGCCGGCGAGTTCGACCAAATCACGGCCATGACCCAAGAAGCAGTAGACGCCATGTTGGGACTGAAACTACGTCATATCGGCATCAATACTGCCGATGATGCGGAAGCAGGCTCAGTCACCGCTGATTTCTCAGCTATCCTAGGTCAGGGGATCAGAGAACTGCCGGTATCTTTTTTCGTAGGAACGGGGTTTGAGATCATGAAAGGCCAAGGCCGGGGACGAAAAGGCCATATCTGTGTCGGCACCAACTATATCGACCGCGCCGTTTACCATTTACAGAAAAAGGGTTATACCTTCGATCAGGAAAACGCCATATATGATGAAAATGGCAAACTGACTCTTATCTATGTCGAACAGGAAATCGGTGGCTTTGCGGTTCATCTGTCCCCAAACAGTTAACCGGATCGATTGGCTGGTGGCGGGAGCATGGCCGGTTTCAAAGCGGACAGGACAAGGTAAACCTATGGTAATTATTAAAAAACTCGTTTATAAATTTCTTAATAATAATCACGTTTTATTTTATCGAAAGATCTTAAGTAACCGTAAAATACTAGTTTTCCTGATTATGGTCATTGCGGTTACCGTGCGTATCTGGAATTTCCCCGACATCCCAGGAGGGCTTAATCAAGACGAAGCCTCAAGCGGTTATGATGCGTGGTCACTGGCTCATTACGGCATTGACCGCAACGGAACCTTTCTGCCCAGCTATCATATTTCTTGGGGGAGCGGTGCCAGCGTCCTGCTGAGCTATCTTCTCATTCCTTTTATATGGGTGTTCGGTCTCACGGTATGGACTCTCCGTCTGCCCAGCTTACTGATAAGTATTACTGCCGTATGGGTTTTTTACTTGCTTTTAAGGCGGCTGCATAATGAAAAAACCGCCCTGCTCGGAACATTTTTCTTCAGTATCTGTCCCTGGCATATCATGGCGTCACGCTGGGCGCTTGATTGCAATCTCCTTCCCGGCATGCTGCTGTTTTCGTTTACCATGACAGTATGTGCGCTGCAGGATAATAAAGCGTGGCAATACGCCGCCGCGGGCGCGTTGTTTTCCTTGTCTGTTTACGCTTATTCAGCCGCGGCTTTTGCCATGCCGGTTATCGTAATCGGAATAGTGATAATTATCCTCTCGCAAAAGCAGGATGGCTATAAGATTAAAAAGACTGCCCTCTTTTTAATCCCACTGATCCTGTTCTCCATCCCGATCGGCTGTTTTTATCTGGTGAACCTCTTTGACTTGCCACAGATACGGGCCGGTATCTTCACCGCCCCGAAACTGACGACATTTCGCTCGGTAATTGATGTCCCGGGTTTTGTAGATAATGCCCGTTCATTACTGGATCTGATTATTAAGCAAAATGACGGTCTGCCCTGGAATCAGATAGAAGGTTTCGGTGTTACTTATAGATATATGGCCCCGTTTGCCTTAATGGGCATCTTTTACCTTAATCGGCTGCAAGATACCGCCATCCCTAGCGAAGCTGCCGGTTCAGAAAAATATGTGCCAGCCGCCGATAACCATCGGTGCCAATGGCTTATGTATATATGGCTGCTTTCGGCTGTGCTGGTCGGCTGTGTGATCAATGTAAACATAAACAGGATCAATATTATATGGATCCCGCTTATTTATTTCTGTGTTACCGGAATCTCTGTGCTTGCAAGGTATTTTAAACAGCTTTTGCCGATTATGACCGTGGTCTTGGGGATATCGTTTTTAAGTTTTTCCTCGGCATACTTCGGGGAAGATTACCGCAATGTGATCGCCGGGTATTTTTATGAAGGCTATGGCGAGGCGGCGGCATATGCTAACAGTCTGGGGCTGCCCGTAGCGGACTTTTCCGGCGTTCCCTACACCAATGCCCTGTTTTACAGCCAGCCGGACCCCCGGCACTTCCATGAAACGGTCGTTTATACCGATCCTAATGCTGAGTTCAGACCGGTCGCCAGTTTTACCAAATGGTATTATCAGGATGCGCCGCCAGGCAGCGTCATGATCAAGCAGGGGCTTGCCCCGGATAGCCAATACACAAAGCAGTTCGGCAATTATTATGTTGAGCACATTATTTCTTCCCGATCTTCATCGTCAGGCTGATGCGTTTCTTGGCCTCTTCGACGCCAAGTACCTGCACGTCCACAATATCGCCCACGCTGACCGCTTCCAAAGGATGCTTGATAAACCGGTCGGTGATCTGGGAAATGTGCACCAGTCCGTCCTGGTGGACACCGATATCCACAAATATGCCAAAGTCAATCACATTGCGGACGGTTCCCTTTAAGATCATCCCGGGTTTCAGGTCCTTCATATCCAGCACATCATGGCGGAGAATGGGAGCAGGCATGTCTTCACGGGGATCTCTGGCCGGTTTTTCCAGTTCTTTCAAGATATCTGCCAAAGTGATCTCGCCGATGCCAAGCTCTTCTGCCAGTACTTTCTTATCAGGAATCTTCCTGGCCAATGTTCCGACGAGGGCGTCATTTTTATCCGCTGTGCCGGTTTGGCCGTTTCTGACCTTTACCGGCCTAGTCTCCTCGGACTCCTGGAGCATGCCGCCCATAGCGGCCGCAAGGGCTTTACCCATAGCCGTATCGGTATTATGGATGACGATCCGCTGCCCCTGTGGCGCCTTCTGCCTTGGCGGCAGCGACGTCGCGGCGACGGACGCGCCTCCGGTGACCGCCGCTGGGCGGCCTTTACGGGAAGCGGCTTTCTTTTGCATTTCCTTTACATCGTTCAAGGTATATCCTAAACGTTTCAATATCTTCATCGTGGCGTCATAGGACTCCGGATGGACACTGGTGGCATCAAGCGGATTGCTCCCGTCGATGATCCGCATAAACCCGGCGCATTGCTCGAAGGCCTTGGGTCCTAGCTTGGCTACTTTCAAGAGCTGCCGACGGTCAGAAAAGCGTCCGTTGGTCTCGCGGTATTCCACGATATTGCGGGCAATCACCTTCGTGATGCCGGAGATATATTCTAAGAGCGAAGCCGAGGCGGTATTGAGATCCACGCCTACTTTATTCACGCAGTCCTCGACAACGCCGCTTAAAGCATCGCTTAATCTTTTCTGATTCATATCATGCTGGTACTGACCTACGCCGATGGACTTGGGGTCGATTTTTACCAGTTCTGCCAAGGGATCCTGCAGCCGGCGGGCAATGGAAACCGCGCTTCTTTGGCCGACGTCAAACTGGGGGAATTCTTCGGTGGCCAGCTTGCTGGCGGAATAGACCGAAGCGCCGGCTTCATTGACGATAATATATTGCACCGGGATATTCAGCTCCTTGATCAGTGCCGCAATAATCTGCTCCGATTCCCGGGAGGCGGTGCCGTTACCGACACTGATCAGGGAAATGCCGTATTTCTTGATCATCCTAGTGACGGTTTCCTTGGACTCGGCTACCTTGTTCTGGGGCGCGGTCGGATAGATTACCCTGGTATCCAGCACCTTGCCGGTCGGATCTACAACGGCCAGCTTACAGCCGGTACGGAAGGCCGGATCCCAGCCCATAACCACCTTGCCGGCAATCGGCGGCTGCATCAGCAGCTGCTCCAGGTTCTTGCCGAATACGCCGATGGCTCCGGCTTCAGCCTTTTCGGTCAGCTCGTTACGGATCTCGCGTTCGATGGCCGGTGCAATCAGGCGGCTATAGCTGTCCGCTGTCACATCGGTCAGGATCGGCGTGGTATAGGGGTTGTCCGCTGTAATGACCTTCTTGGCGAGATACTGCAATATCCTTTCTTCCGGCGCTTTTATCTTCACCGTCAGGATCTTCTCCGTTTCACCGCGGTTCAGGGCGAGGATCCGGTGTCCCGCCGCCTTCTTAAGCGGCTCCTCATAGTCGTAATACATTTCATACACGCTCTGTGCCTTCTCGTCCTTGGCAGTGCTTAATATACTGCCTTCCGCCATGGTAGTCTCCCGGATATAGATACGATAATCGGCTTCGTCGGAAATGCTTTCCGCGATAATATCCATGGCACCATGGATGGCGGCTTCCGCCGATGCCACTTCTTTTTCTTCGCTTATGTACTTTACCGCTTCCTCTTCTACCGGAGCCTTGGTACTCTGCGCTAGGATAAATTCCGCCAGGCCTTCCAGCCCCTTTTCCTTGGCCACGCTGGCGCGGGTCTTTCGCTTGGGACGGTAAGGCCGGTACAGATCCTCCACGACCACCAGGGTTTCCGCCGCCATGATCTTCGCCCGCAGCTCTTCCGTCAGCTTGCCTTGCTCTTCTATGCTTCCCAGCACCTGTTCCTTCTTTTCTTCCAGGTTGCGCAGATAGGTAAGGCGCTCATGCAGGTCACGGAGCACTTCATCATTCAGCGAGCCGGTCACTTCCTTACGGTACCGGGCAATAAACGGTATGGTATTCCCTTCATCAATTAAGTTGATAGCAGCTTCGACCTGCCATTTCTCTACTTTAAGTTCTTCCTTCAGCTTGACTGATATGTCCATCTTGGGGGCCCTCTTCATTTTTATTTTATTGTGTTTATTTCGCTTTGTTATTTGCTCTTTTATTACTTATTTATTAACACCGGCAAAAGATAGCTACTGTCTTATTATAGATAGTATGGCAGTATATTTCAATAAATTTATAGGATCGTTATACTTTTCTTTCCTCGCTGTTTTGGCTAAATTAATTGGCGGCTGTAAAATTTACATTATGACAGTCAATGCAATAGCAATGTCAACTCATTTGATTTGATAATTAAATTGCAGTTTTTTTGGTTACTAATTTTGTTTATGGTATTGAAACCCGATAATATTAGATTTATGTTGTTATACCAAATTTCAGAAGAGTCCCCCGGTTGATGAGAGCCAGCTGCGTCCTTCGAGACTGGGTGGTACCCGAAAGCACAGAGGAAGAACCACCCCTTAAAAAGCTTCCGTTTCCTAAAGAGCCAGTCAGAAAGTTTCTGCATCTTTCTGACTGGCAAAGTGGTGGACTTTGCCTGTGAACAGTAACCTTTAGCCTTCCGCGAAAATAATCTTAGGAAAATAATCTCAACAAAAATTGATTTGTAATTTATTATAAAAAGTGGTAAAATAAAGGAACTATCATAAACATCATAAAACGGAAAACACTATGGAGTATTTTTACAATCAAAACAAAAATCATGGCTACTACGACCAGCCGACTCATGCCACCGGCCACGTGATGGCTACGGCGGCTATGATACTGGGCGTCGCGGCATTAAGTACCTGCTGGACCTTTTACCTGCCGATTATCCTAGGCTGTCTAGGATGGATCGCCGCCCTTTTATCTAAGGGTTTTGAGCGTAAGCTGTCCGGCAGCGCTAAAATCGGCTTGTTATGTGCTGCCACCGCTATCGTGATATCCTTTATCTTTACTCTGACCAGTGCTATTTATTTGATAAACAATCCTGAAGTCCTGTTGGATTTCGGACGGCAAAGCGACCAGATGATCCAGCAGGTCTACGGGCAGTCCGCCGAAATGGTAACCGGTTATTCCTATGAGGACATCATGCGGCAGCTGATAGAGTATTTCCAACAATAACAACGTTCATATATTATCAGGAAGGAGAGGCTATGAATATCGGAAATCTGGGCGCATATAGCTTTTGGGGCAATCCTTTTGCCGCCGGCACCCCAAGCACCGGTGCTGTTTCCGGCAACGAAGCGGCCGGCAGCATCAAAAATCCCGGCGAACCTACCGTAGCGACTCCCGGCAAGGCTTCTTCCCCGGCGGAATGTGAGACCTGCGCCAACCGCAAATATCAGGATGGCTCCGATGAAAACGTTTCTTTCAAGTCACCGACACATATTTCCCCGCAAGCGGCCCCAGCGGCCGTACGCGCCCATGAGCAGGAACATGTGTCCAATGCCTACAATAAAGCGGCAGAAAATAACGGCAAGGTTATCTCTGCCAATGTCTCCATCAAAATGGCGGTATGTGCTGAATGTGGGCGCAACTATGTAGCCGGAGGACTCACCTCCACCAAGATAAAATACAGTGACGAATCCAATCCTTACCAAAAAAACAAAAAAACAGCCGATGCGGCCGGCCTAGTCGGCATGAACATGGATCTGGCTGTTTAATCAGGTTAATCAGTTATATCAGGAGACTTTTATCATGCAGACAGAACCCTTGCATACAGAGCAGGCACCGACAAAAGCCGCACCGACATACCGGTCTGTTGCCATGTTAAAAAACATGGCCAAAGGACAATTACTGGGTAAATATCCCATAGCCGCCGCGGCTTTTTTAACTGTCGTCCTGATATCGCTGTTTCTGCAGACGATGTCTTTATCCTTGTACAATCAGACTACCCTTCTGGGGGTAGTCTTTTTTGATCTGGCTACTTTGATTGTCAGCCTGCTGGCCGGGGTCATCCATGTCGGCGAGCTGTTCATGTCGCTTAAAGTCTGCTGCAAAGAGCCGATCAGCATCCGCGATATCTTTTATGGCTTTTCTTATCAGCCCAACAAAATCGTCGCCATACAATTTGTCATAAGCGGGATCGACCTGCTTGTCTCTTTGCCGGTATCAATCTTCCTTATCCTTCATAACAGCACCGGTCAAAATCAATACCTGACCCTAGCCTACGTTTTTTCAGCCCTCGGCATCGCCGTCTATGCTTATGTCTCCCTCATATTTTCGCAGGCCATGTTCCTGCTGCTAGATTTTGCCGACCGCACGCCAAAGGATATCCTGCGGATGAGTACCGTCCTGATGAAGGGACAAAAAAGACGGTTGTTTTATCTATGGATCAGCTTCATTCCGCTGTTTTTGCTGGGACTGTTCAGCTGCTGCATTGGCTTTATCTGGGTGATTCCTTATTTTCGGGTCACGCTGGCTAACTTCTATATGGATCTTACCCAGAACCGGCCACCGACATAGAAACCAGCGACAGCATAGAAATCGGCCGCCAGCATAGGAACCGGCCATATTGCTTATCAACAAAATAGCCTCCCCAAATAACATCCCATGCTAGTGAACTAAGTCCAAAAAAACACTCAGAAAAGGCAGCATTGCCAGACTAATGCTAGACCAATGCTGCCCCCATGTGTCAAATACCGTTATTGCTCTTACCCGTACTTAACTGCTTTAAATAAGCATTAATAAATAAATCAATAGCCCCGTCCATCACCGCGTCCACGTTGCCGGACTCTTCATTAGTCCGATGGTCTTTTACCATCGTATAAGGCTGCATCACATACGACCTGATCTGATTGCCCCAGCCGATTTCCTTTACTTCCCCGCGGATATCCGAAAGTTTCTCCGCATTGGCCTCTTTTTTCAGCATCAACAGCTTGCCCTTCAGCATCTGCATCGCCTTATCCTTGTTCATATGCTGGGAACGCTCATTCTGGCATTGTACCACAATCCCCGTCGGAAGATGCGTGATACGTATCGCTGACGACGTCTTATTGATATGCTGGCCACCAGCCCCGCTGCTGCGATAGGTGTCAATCCGCAGCTCGTCGTCATTGATTTCAATATCAATATCGTCCGCAATCTCCGGCATAACATCCAAAGACACAAAAGAAGTCTGCCGCTTTCCCTGGGCATTAAAGGGTGATATCCGCACTAACCGGTGTACGCCCTTCTCCGACTTAAGATAACCGTAGGCATTTTCCCCATTAATCTGAAAGGTCACCGATTTAATGCCTGCTTCTTCCCCATCCAGATAATCCAACACCTCCAAGCCATAGCCCTTCCTGTCCGCCCACCTAGTATACATGCGGTAAAGCATGCCGCACCAGTCACAGCTTTCCGTTCCGCCCGCTCCGGCGTTCAGCTTCAAGATGGCATTGGCGCCGTCATATTCTTCCGACAGCAAAGTCCCGATCCGGATTTCCTCAAAAGTCCGGATAAACTCATCCAGCTCCTGACGAATGTCACCAACAACACTTTCATCGTTTTCCTCATACCCTAATTCGATCAAAGTCTCGATATCCTCATACTGACCCTCCAGCTTACGGATAACATCGACAGCATCTTTAAGCACTTTCAAATCTTTCATCTTACGGTTGGACACCTCCGGATTATCCCAAAAACTAGGAGCTTCCATTTCCATCTGCAATTCTTCAATCCGTTTTGACTTATTAGCTAAGTCAAAGTGAATCCCTCACTTCCGCTAAAGGAGTTTCATACGCCTGTAACTCAGACTTCATCTGATCCAATTCAACCACTTAAACGTCACCTCTTTCCTTGTGTTTGTTATTTTAAATGGGGCTCCGCCCCAAACCCCACGTTCCGCGCGGCAAAGCCACGCTACACTCACTAAAGTTTATACCTTAAATGCCGCAGGCAAAGCCCCACCCCTCAAGCATTCCGCCCGCAACACTGCTTATACTTCTTCCCGCTCCCACAAGGACAAGGATCATTCGGGTACACCTTGACATTTTCCCGCTTCACCGGCACTTTCGCTGCCGACTCATCCTTATTAGTCCCCGTAACCTTAGCCACCTGCTCACGCTCCACCTTCTGCTCAACGCGCACATGGAACAGCAGCTTCACCGTTTCTTCCTTAATATTCTGCGTCATCTCATCAAACATCTCGTACCCGCTGAGCTTATACTCCGTCTTAGGATCCCTCTGCCCATATGCCTGCAGTGAAACACCCTGTCGGAGCTGGTCCATGTCGTCAATATGATCCATCCATTTACGGTCAATTACCTTCAACAAGATAACCCTTTCCAGCTCGCGGATAGACTCTGCCTCCGGAAACTCCGCTTCCTTCGCTTCATACAACTTGACCGCTTCTTCCTTCAGCTGCTGCACCAGCGCCTTCTTCTTCGGAACCTTGACCCTAGCCGTATTCAGCGGCTTCATCGGAATCGTCGGTACCAGCAAGGCATTAAGCTCTTCAAAATCCCACTCGTCAATATCGCTGTCATCCCCGATACAGTTATCCACGCTGTTCTCGGTAATATCCGTGATCATCTTATAAATGGCGTCACGCATGCTTTCCCCGTCTAGGACACGGCGGCGCTCTTCATAAATAATCTCTCTTTGCTCGTTATTAACCTGGTCATATTCAAGCAGGTTTTTCCTGATGCCGAAGTTATTATTTTCAATCCTTTTCTGCGCCGTCTCAATGGCGTTAGTCAGCATCTTATGTTCGATTTCCTGGTTCTCCGGGATGCCCAGCGTCGTAAACATACGGATCAGACGCTCAGAACCGAAAAGTCGCATCAAGTCATCCTCCAAGGCAATGTAAAACTTGGATTCACCGGGGTCGCCCTGACGACCGCTCCGGCCGCGGAGCTGATTGTCGATACGGCGGGACTCATGCCGCTCGGTGCCGATGATCTTAAGCCCGCCGGCCGCTTTGGCCTCCTCGTCCAGTTTGATATCGGTACCACGCCCCGCCATATTGGTAGCAATGGTGACCGCGCCGTGGATACCGGCATCAGCGACAATCTCGGCCTCCATCTCATGGAATTTGGCATTCAAGACCTTATGGGGAACCCCCTGTCTTTTCAGCAGGATACTCAGTTCTTCACTGGCTTCGATGGTGATCGTGCCTACTAGGACCGGCTGGCCCTTGGCATGGGCTGCCTTCACCGCCTCCACGATGGCGTGGAGTTTTTCTTTCTTGGTCCTATATACGGCATCCTGATGGTCGATCCTTTCAACCGGTACGTTGGTGGGGATCTCCACCACGTCCATGTCATAAATATCCTGAAATTCCTTTTCTTCCGTCAGGGCGGTACCAGTCATACCGCACTTCTTATCAAATTTATTAAAAAAATTCTGAAAGGTGATGGTCGCCAAGGTCTTGCTTTCCCTTTTTACCTTTACGCGCTCCTTGGCTTCAATCGCCTGGTGGAGCCCGTCGGAATAGCGGCGTCCCGGCATGATACGGCCGGTAAACTCATCGACGATCAGCACTTGGTCGTCCTTTACCACATAGTCCTGATCACGGAACATCAGGTTGTGCGCCCGTAGGGCTAGGATGATATTATGTTGGATCTCGATATTCTCCGGATCAGCCAGGTTGTCAATCTGGAAAAAGCGTTCTACCTTAGTGACACCTTCGGCAGTCAGATTGACTACCTTATCTTTTTCATTGACAATAAAATCGCCGGTTTCCACACGCTCGACACCCATGATGAGATCCATCTTGGAGATGTCGCCCATATCCTCGCCGCGTTTTAGCTGTTTGGCCAAGATATCGCAGACTTCGTACAGCTTGGTGGACTTGCCGCTCTGGCCGGAGATGATCAGGGGGGTCCTGGCCTCGTCAACCAGCACGGAGTCAACCTCATCGATAATGGCATAATGCAGGTTCCGCAGAACCAGCTGTTCTTTATAGATAACCATGTTGTCCCGGAGATAGTCAAAGCCCAGTTCGTTGTTCGTGACGTAAGTGATGTCACAGCGATAGGCTTCCTGGCGTTCCTCCGGTGTCATGTCGTGGAGCACTACGCCGACTTTTAAGCCTAGGAACTCGTGGACTTGTCCCATCCATTCGGCGTCACGTTTCGCCAGATAGTCATTGACCGTGACAACATAGACGCCGGTGCCCTCCAGGGCATTTAGATAGGCGGGCAGAAGACAGGTCTGGGTCTTGCCTTCACCAGTCTTCATCTCGGCGATGCGTCCTTGGTGAAGAACGATCCCGCCGATGAGCTGGACGCGGTAATGCTCTGTCTTCAAGATTCTCCTGGCGGCTTCGCGGACCAGGGCGAAAGCTTCCGGCAAGATGGTGTCAAGCGTGGCACCTTCCGCCAGACGCTTTTTGAATTCTTTGGTTTTTTCTGCCATCTGTTCATCGGACAGTGCCATCATGGCGGGCCGCAGGCTTTCTATCGTATTCACCGTATCTTCAAGACGGCGGATTTCTCTTTCACTGCGGGTTCCGAAAACTTTCTGTATTAAACTCATATCGGGCTCCTATCTGCTGCATCTGTAAGGTATTTCCAAAATAAAAAAACTTCAAATCCTATTTTAACAGATTTAATGCGGAGATTCAACCTTTTGACTATTATCAGGAAAAATTTAGTTTGATATGGCTTTTTGCCCCTGTGCATGGCATAATGACAGTGTCACTTATTCATCATTATTAAGAAAGCCGTCCATTGTAAGAGGAAGCCTATGTCTGATATTACCATTATAAACGCCAGCGAGGGGAACCTGAAAAATGTCTCGCTGACTATCCCTAAAAACAAACTTGTCGTAGTAACCGGGCTGTCCGGCTCTGGCAAGTCCACCTTGCTGGTTGATGTCCTATATCATGAATGTCAGCGGCAATATTTAGAGGCTATGGCATTTCAGGGTATTCACAAGCCGAAGGTGGAACGCATCAAGGGTGTTGCGCCTGCCATTGTCATTACTCAGGAAGACATGAATAAAAATCCCCGCTCTACCGTAGGGACGGTGAGCGATATTTATACGGATCTGCGGATGATATACGAAAAAACCGGCGTCCGGACATGCCCGCACTGCGGCGGCGTGATTTCTGCCGCGGACTGCAAAGAAGAAACGCAGAAAGTAAATGACCAATTTTTCGTCTACATGTATTGCTGTAAGTGCGGCAAGCGGATGGAGAAGCTTACCCGGACGTTTTTTTCCTTTAATACCCAGGAAGGCGCTTGCCCTGTCTGTGAGGGGTTAGGACGAGTCCATAGCCTGAATAAGGAGAACGCGGTAAACGAAAGCCTGACTTTGGAAGCGGGTGCCATAAGCTATTGGGACGGCCGCTACGGGGAATATCAGATAAGCACATTTTATGCGGCACTTAAGCATTATGGCGTGGCAGTAAAGCCGCATACGCCTGTGTGTCAGTTCGATGACCGGCAAAAGGCTATCTTATTTGAGGGAACTGACGGTGAAGCCGTGAGAAAAGCTTTTTCTATGATTAGTCCGCCTAAAAGCGTTGCGCAAGGGAAATTTGAGGGGGTGTTCCCGATCCTATGGCGAAAGCTGTCAGAAAAAGGAGGCGACCTAAAGCATCTGGAACATTATTTTGCGATGTCGCCTTGTCCGAGCTGTAAGGGGGAACGCCTCGGAGAATTGAGCCGTAGTGTCACAGTGCAAGGGATGCGGCTGCCGGAACTGGCCGCTTATTCATTGGCACAGCTTAACGGCTGGATGAAGCTACTGCGGGCGGCGATGCCGGTAGAACAGTCCGAGCTGGTCGCAGCATACTTACTGGACATTGAGACAAAGATCACCCGTTTCATCAATGTAGGGCTTGGATATCTTACCCTTGACCGGCAGACCATAACTTTATCCAGCGGCGAGCTGAAGCGGCTAAGGCTGGCGGCGATCTTGGATTCCGACTTGTCGGGGATAATCTATATCTTGGATGAGCCGACGGTCGGCCTTCATCCCAAGGATACGGCAGGCATGGCTAAGATTCTCTATAAACTCCGTGACCTAGAGAATACGGTGCTGGTAATCGAGCATGATCCGGATATTATGGCGGCAGCTGATTATATCATAGACATCGGCCCCGGCTCCGGCAAGCATGGCGGCGAGATAGTCGGCCTAGGAACATTAAAGGACATCGCCCAGAATCCGGCTTCTATGACCGGCGCATACCTTCGTAGCAATCAAGCGGGTAAAATGGTGTTCCGGAAAGGTGACGGGCGGCGGCTTACTGTAAAAAATGCCGATAAATATAATCTGAAAAACGTCACAGTCAGCTTCCCGGTCAGCTGCCTGACAACGGTAACCGGCCCTTCCGGTTCCGGTAAATCGACGTTGATCTTTGAAGTCTTGGCCAATGGCAGCTATGACCGACTGTCACGGCATAACCTTGTCGAAGGGATGGAAGCCTTTTCCCGGATTGTCCGGATCGAACAGACAGCTATCACCAAGATGAAGCGCTCCAATGTGGCGACATATTCGGAAGCTTATGCCGAGATCAGGAATATTTTCGCGCAGACAGAGCAGGCCAAAAAATGCGGCATGACAGCGAAACATTTTTCATTTAATGTGCCGGGGGGAAGATGTGAAAACTGCGGAGGGTTAGGTTATGTGGACAGTAATATGCTGTTTTTTAAGGATATTGAGGTTACCTGTCCCGTCTGTAACGGCAATCAGTTCAAGGATGAAGTACTTGCCATAAAAGTTGCGGATCTATCTATCAAAGATGTGCTGAGATTGTCGGTAGAAGATGCGGCGGGGTTTTTTGCCGGACAGGATTTTAACGGGTATGGCAAGCTAAGGCTAATCTTGGGATTGCTGCTGGATGTCGGCTTGGGTTATCTGGCGTTGGGACAGACGCTTCAGACCCTCTCCGGCGGAGAGGGGCAGCGTCTGAAACTGGCCAAAGAACTGATCGGCGGCACTTCGGGCAAAGCAAGCCTGTATCTGCTGGACGAGCCGTCAACAGGCCTGCACCCAAAAGATGTAGCGAATTTTCTTATCTTGGTCAACCGGCTGGTAGACAGCGGAAATACCGTAATCGTTGTGGAACATAATCAGCAAATCATCCAAATGAGCGACTGGGTTGTCGATCTTGGCCCGGAAGGCGGTGATCAAGGCGGCGAGGTCATTTTTACCGGCACCCCGGAAGCTTTAAGGAGCAGTGACAGCGTGACGGCAAAATACCTGTAAGCCAGCATCTATACTTCGTTGCCCGGAAACTGCGGTACGCCAGCTAAGCCTTTGCGCAGCTCCTCATCCGTGGGAACCGTATCATCCATCTTGCCGTCATGATATTTTTCATAGGCGGTAAGGTCAAAATATCCGGTACCGGTCAAGCCGAACAATATCGTTTTTTCCTCGCCGGTCTCCTTGCATTTCATCGCCTCATCAATTGCTCCCTTGATGGCATGGGCGCTTTCCGGTGCCGGCAGGATGCCTTCTACTCTGGCAAACTGCTCCGCAGCGGCAAATACTTCCGTCTGCCCTACTGCCCTGGCTTCCATCAGGCCGTCAGCATAGAGTTGTGACAGGATTGAGCTCATGCCGTGAAAGCGTAAGCCGCCGGCATGATTGGGCGCTGGCATAAACCCGCTGCCTAAAGTGTACATCTTAGCCAGCGGACAGATCATGCCGGTATCGCAGAAATCATAGACATACTTACCTCTGGTAAAGCTGGGACAGGAGGCCGGCTCCACGGCAATAATCTGGTAATCGGCTTCGCCCCGCAGTTTTTCACCCATAAACGGCGCAATCAGGCCGCCCAGATTAGAACCGCCGCCGGCACAGCCGACGATCACATCGGGACGGATCCCGTATTTATCCATGGCTATCTTCGTCTCCAGGCCGATGATCGACTGATGCAGCAGTACTTGGGACAATACCGATCCCAGCACGTAACGGTAGCCTTCATTAGTAACCGCCATTTCCACCGCTTCCGAGATGGCACAGCCCAGGCTTCCCCCTGTTCCGGGGAATTCCTCTAATATCTTCCGCCCCACCGCGGTTTCCGACGAAGGCGACGGCGTCACACTGGCGCCATAGGTACGCATCACTTCCCGGCGGAAAGGCTTCTGCTCGTAAGACACCTTGACCATATAGACCTTCAGATCCAGATCCAGATAAGAACAGGCCATGGAAAGTGCCGTGCCCCACTGTCCGGCGCCGGTCTCGGTGGTAACTCCCTTAAGCCCCTGCTTCTTGGCATAATAAGCCTGGGCAATAGCCGAATTGAGCTTATGGCTCCCGCTGGTGTTGTTTCCCTCGAATTTATAATAGATCTTGGCCGGGGTCTTAAGTTTTTCTTCTAGGCAATAAGCCCTTACTAAGGGAGCCGGCCGGTACATCTTATAAAAACTAAGGATCTCCTCCGGAATATCAAAATAAGCCGTGCTGTCGTCCAGCTCCTGTTTTACCAATTCAGCGCAGAAGACTCCTTCCAGCTCCGCGGCGGTCATCGGCTGTAACGTACCGGGGTTCAGCAGGGGCGCCGGCTTGTTCTGCATATCAGCACGGAGATTATACCATCTGCGGGGCATTTCATGTTCCTCCAGATAAATTTTGTAGGGGATCTGTCTTTCATTCATGTTCTCACTCATCTTTTCTCCTATCCGCACGTTTAAAACGTGCTATCCTTATTTAGTATGGGATAAAAGAACACAAAAAAACCCTTATCCCAAAAAATGCTGGGACAAGAGTAAACTCCTGCGGTGCCACCCGGCTTGATGCAATACACATCCGCTCATAGCATACTGACATATGCTTGTGTTGTTAACGGAGTACCTCTCCGTCTCATCTACTAGACCTTACAGTCATTCAAATCGCCCTCGGAAGCCCATTCCTACCCGTCATCTATACCACATTCACACCCACTGCGGCTCTCTGAAATACATGTTACGGGAAGTACTTACTCTTCTTCACAGGTTTTAATCATTATATACTTTAAAAAAGCGGCTGTCAATATTAAAATTAAAGAAATTGTTACTGTTCAGCAAAACACCTCGCGGCATACTACCTGTGAACAGTAACGGAGAAATTACCACATCAGCGATCAAGGCCTTGAGTCTATTGATTTTTGTACAAATAAATGTTATTATTTTAACGATAAGATCTCACAAGCTGAAAGAAAATAAAACAAGGGAGCCATGCAGACATAATTCTTTCAGCCATGCTAAAATCTGTGATATGCATGGGACAAAAATGAATAAGACATTCGACGATCTAATTGCCGGGCTAAACGGCAAACCTATGAAAAAGGTAGCCGTAGCGGTTGCTCAGGATTCTGCTGTGCTAGAAGCTGTACAGGCTGCTAAGGAAAGGGGAATTGCCAATGCCGTTCTAGTCGGCGATGAAACAAAAATAAGGGAAATTGCCTCCTCTCTCAACATGAATATCAATGATTTTGAGCTTATTCATGTGGCAGATGATTATGAAGCCGCCCTCTCGGCCGTTAAACTGGTACATGACGGCAAAGCTGATATGTATATGAAAGGCCTGATTGACACAAAAGGTTTCTTAAAAAGCGTTCTTGATAAGGATGTCGGCCTGAGAACCGGCAGCGCCTTATCGCACGTATGTGTCTTTGACATCGAAGGCATTGATAAACTTCTTTTTCTGACCGACGTAGCCTTTATACCTTATCCTACTCTGGAGGACAAGGTAAACATCATAAAAAACACTTTGGAGATCACTTCTGCCTGCGGAATCGAACAGCCCAAGATCGCCCCCTTAGCTGCCGTGGAAGTAGTGAACCCCAAGATGCCCGCTACCGTAGAAGCCGCCGAACTCACCCAGATGTATAAAGACGGACAGCTTACCGGCTGCATCGTGGACGGCCCCCTCTCACTAGACCTGGCCATTGATCCCGATGCCGCCGCTCACAAAGGTGCCACGGACCGGGATATCCAGGGCGATGCCGACATCCTTCTTTTTCCCGACATCCATGCCGGCAATCTGGTTTATAAGGCTCTTGTTCATACTGCCAGAGTAAAGAACGGCAATATTATTACCGGGACCAAGGCACCTGTTATCCTGACCTCCCGTTCTGATGATTTTGAATGTAAGGTAAACTCCATAGCCCTTGGCGCCGTAGTTTCAGAGGCTATGAAAAATAATTAATGTAGCTAAAGATAAAATTCGATAAAGAAAGGCAGCATACATGTCAATTAAAAGTCTTGTAATCAACCCTGGCTCCACCTCCACCAAAATCGGCGTCTATGACGACGAGAACCTTCTGTTTGAAGAGACCTTGCGGCATACCACAGAAGAAATTGCCCGCTTTGCGTGCATGGCAGATCAAAAGGATTTCCGCAAAGACATCATTATAAATATGCTCCGGGAAAAGGACTTTGACCCTGCCTCCCTCAGCATGATCGTAGGACGCGGCGGCCTGCTGAAACCGATTGTCAGCGGTACTTACGCGATTAATGATGAACTGCTAGCTGACCTAAATAAAAGCGAACGTGGCGAACATGCCTCTAACCTAGGCGGCCTGATTGCCAGGGAAATAGCTGATTCCCTACATATTCCTTCCTACATCGTCGATCCGGTGGTCGTGGACGAGCTGATTCCAGAAGCAAGGCTTTCCGGCATGCCGGACATACCCCGGGTCAGTATTTTTCATGCCCTTAATCAAAAAGCGATAGCCAAGCGCTATGCCAAAGAAACCGGACGGCCTTATCCGGAACTGAACCTGATCGTCGTGCATATGGGCGGCGGCGTATCGGTAGGCGCCCATAAAGACGGGCGGGTGATCGATGTTTTTAATGCTCTGGACGGTGACGGCGCGTTTTCGCCCGAGCGAGCCGGCGGCGTTCCTTCGGGAGCCTTGGTCAGGCTGTGTTTTTCCGGTATGTACACGGAAACAGAAATGCTTAAGAAAGTAACCGGGAACGGCGGGCTCAATGCCTATCTGGGAACCAATAATATGCAGAACGTGGAAAAAAGGGTGGCGGAAGGCGACCCCGAATGGTCGTTAGTCAGAAATGCTTTTATTATGCAGGTCAGCAAAGATATCGGCGCCATGGCCTGTGTGCTGGACGGCAAGGTGGATCAGATTCTTATTACCGGCGGTATTGCATATAATAAAACAGTGATAGATTCGCTTCGCGAGAAAACCGGATGGATTGCCCCCATAACGGTTTATCCTGGCGAAGATGAACTGCTGGCCCTGGTACAGGGAGCCCTGCGGGTATTTCATGGCGAAGAGGAAGCTTTAACGTATGTATGAGGCCATAGCCGTTGCCTTCTTAGCTTGCTATTTGGTCGGTGACCTTTGTAAGCTATTGGATATTACCAAGAAATATGTCCGGTTTCCGGTATATTTGCTGATGCCTCATATCGTTTTGCTTTGGTCTGAATCTATCCTTATCAATATTTTAGTTGTAGCTTGTTTCTTATATGTTACTGCTAGGCTGCATTTTTTTACTTTCCGTGCCGGCAAAAGTAACAGTCTGCGGATTAATATCCTTTACGGAGGACAACTATTGATCCGCTTTTCACTTTGGGGCATGACTGCGCAAGGCTTGTACTACTTACTGATTCTAATTCTTAGCCGTAAGCTGCCGGAAGCCGCGTGGGGTTCCTTGGGGTCGTTGCGAGAATTTTTATCAATCAATCATATCGGGGTTTTGTTCTGGACCGACGCTTTCGTGACATTATTCTTTTTCTTATTCTTGCTGGCCAACGGGACATTGCGGCTGCTGTTTACCTGCTACCGGCTCGGTATCCTGCGGCGGATCTTGATCGCCGTTAACCTGTGGATTCCAGTCGTCAACCTCCTTTTAATGAATTATATCTGCAACAAGGCCATCGAGGAATATGACGGGGAATGTTGCCGCTTAGACAGCCGTTTGACACGATCGTCGCAGCGCACCTGCCGGACGCAGTATCCGCTTATCCTGCTCCACGGCATCGGGTTCCGTGACCTGAAACATCTTAATTATTGGGGGCGCATTGCCAGAGAGCTGACAAGGAACGGAGCCGAGCTATATTACGGGCATCAGGAAGCATGGGGGACGATCGAACGAAACGGCGCGATGATCCGTGACACAATCAATGAAGTCATTGCCGCGACCGGCTGCGATAGGGTGAATATCATTGCCCACTCTAAAGGCGGCCTAGATGCTCGCTATATGATCTGCGAGCTGGGCATGGCTGCCAAGGTGGCAAGCCTGACTACGATATCCACGCCGCATCGGGGATCTGAATTAATTACATTTTTGAATAAGCTGCCGGACGGCATCTACCGCTATATCGCTTCCGGGTTTGACCGGACATTTGCCCGCATCGGCGACCAGAAGCCGGATTTTTATGCGGCTACCAAACAGCTCTCCCCGGAATATTGCCAGGAATTCAACCTAAAATATCCTGATGCGCCGGGAGTGTATTACCAAAGCTATGCGTCTGTCATGAATAAAGGAAGCGCCGACAGCCTGCTGGGCATCCCCTATCTGCTGATGCGCCTTTCCGGTGCTGGAAAAAATGACGGCCTTGTCAGTGAAGTGTCCGCCAGATGGGGTGAATTCAAAGGTACCTTTGTCAGTACCGGGAGAAGAGGCATATCACATGGTGACATGATAGATCTGAAAAGGGAGGACTACCGGGGTTTTGATGTGCGGGAAGAATATATCAAAATTGTCCAGGGGCTGAAGGAAAAGGGTTTTTAAGCTCCCGGAGCGATTGGCTAAAAGGCGGCCGGGCTATTCCATGCTCGGTAATAATCGCGGTTATCAGCTCATGGGCGGTCACATCAAAAGCCGGATTAAATACTTTGATCCCTTCCGGTGCCATCCGTGTTTCATACCACATTTCCGTCACTTCCTCAGCCGGACGCTCTTCGATATGGATAGCTTCCCCGTCGGGGGTATCCAGATCAATCGTCGCAGTCGGGGCGCATACGTAAAAAGGCACCTGATAACGCTGTGCCACGGCCGCCACCACTGAGGTGCCGATTTTATTGGCCGTATCGCCGTTGGCCGCCACCCGGTCGCAGCCGACCAAGACTGCTTGGATCCAGCCCATTTTCATTACCATAGCCGACATATTATCACAGATCAGCGTCACGTCAACGCCAGCGGATAAAAGCTCGTAGGCTGTCAGCCGGGCGCCTTGCAGCAGGGGCCTGGTTTCATCGGCAAAGACCCGGAACCGGTAGCCTTTTTCCTGTCCCAGATAAATCGGCGCGGTTGCCGTTCCGTATTTGCAGGTTGCCAGCTGGCCTGCGTTGCAATGTGTCAGGATGCCGTCCCCGGGCTTAAGCAGGGTAAGGCCGTATTGGCCGATCGTCCGGCATACCCGGATATCTTCTTCTTTGATGGCTAGGGCCTCACGGCGTAATGCCTCTTTAATAGCCGCTATCGGCTTATCTTGGCGGCCGGTACATATTTGCTCCATTCGGTTCAGTGCCCACAGCAGATTCACAGCCGTAGGGCGGGATGAATTCAGGTAGTCTTTATATCTGACAAATTTATTATAAAACTCTTGATAATCGTCCGTTTCGATGCCTTTGGCCAGCACATAGATACCCAAGGCAGCGGCTACGCCGATTGCCGGGGCTCCTCTGACCTGCAGCAGATATATGGCATTCCATATTTCCTCAGCACAATAAAGGCGCCGCTGCTCTATTGCCACAGGCAGCTTAGTCTGATCAATTATAATGACACAGTTGTCATCATCGTCCAGCTCCACCGTTTCATAATCCAATATTCCACTCATAATAACTAATCCTCACAAAACTATTGATGACGTATCACTTCAAAACGCGCCAGCTCATAAACCCCTTCCGGGTCGATACCCGCTTTCCGGCAGGCGATCTCGATCTGCTCTTCCACCGTGTCAACACCTTCTAGGTTGGGAAGCAGAAGCCCGCGTCGGTTCCCTTTGGAAACGATTACGCCATATCTATGACAGTCCAAAGTTCCCCGATCCATGACCGGTTCTGGTTCGGAAAGGATGTCCACGCTATATGTCAGTTCGGGAAGTTCTGCGGCGGTCACAGCCATGAAACGGGGATCCCGCGTTCCGGCCGATATGGCGTTATACATGATTTCCATCGCGATATTATCTTGAGTCGCCATGATGGTGCCGATGCAGCCCCGCAGCTCTCCGCGTTTTTTGATAGAGACAAACGCCCCCGCCTCCGTCTTCGTCATTTCTGCCGGCAGCCCTTCCGGTAGAGGCATCAAGCGGTCATGCCGGATATAATGTTCCAATGTTTCTCTGGCAAGCCGCACGTAACAGTCGCCGGCTTTTTCACTGGCTGGCTCTTCCAGCCGGAAAAGACAGACTGCATAGCCTACGCCAAAGGGTCCCTCATAGGACAGGAACTCCGGTGTCACGGCGGATCGATGTAACATTCCCGCCATTATTATAAAGGAACCGAGGCCACATTCCGCGCCCCGCCTGCTTAGCTTGGCATCGACCTCCATAAAGGCTTTTACGTCACCCGTTTTCATGATCCCTGTCAAGATGCTGTCAAGACGCGGACCCTCCGGGGCAAAGCGGTAGGGACCGCTTTCTTTTAACTTGTGGGAAAGATCGCCGCTGGCGATTACGGCGGTTTTTCTTCCCAGTGCTTCCGCCGCTTCCTGTACATAGACACCGAAGCGGTACATTTTCTCCTTAGAAAGACCGGACAAAGAGCATATGACCAGGCGGTAACCGGTGTAATACTGGTTTACATAATATAAGGGGATGAACGTCCCATGATCCATCGGTACAGACGCTCCTCCCTCTGTACCCGCCGGAAAACCGTCAGCCCGGCATCTTTGCTCGACAGCGGCAATGAGTTCCTCATCAAGCACCGCACTTATCTCGCTGGTACCGCCGTACGCCTTCAGGTCTCCCAATATCCTTTGACCGGAAGCCATACAGATATAATCGGAATAAGCCGGCGCATGCGGCGAGATCACGATCAGCGTCTCCGGCTGCTCTCCGGCGATAAAGCGGGCGGCTTTATGATAGCTGTCCACCGTATCCTGGATTCCTTTTTCCTGTCCTCTGCCCACCTCGGGAACAATCAGGGGCGGATGCGGAACAATGACTGCTGCTGTTATTGACATAATAAACTCCGTTAATCAAACTTGATATTGGCAAGCAAGCTACCCAAAGAAGTGGTCAACTCCCCATCCGACTTATATTGCAGCTCCTCAATCACGTCGGCCGCCTGGTTCTCTGCTAGGCTTTTCATGCTTAACGATATCTTGCCGTCTTTGGTATGAAGAACCTTGGCTTTGATCTTATCGCCGATGCTCAGTACCTCCGACGGTTTCTGGATCCTTTTTTCACTGATCTGGGAAATATGCACCAGCCCGCTTAAACCCTCGCCCAGATTAATAAACGCACCATAGGGAGTGAGGTTTTCCACCGTTCCTTCTAGGACGCTGCCAGGCACGATCATGGCAATCCGTCTGTCCCGGCTGGCCCTTGCTTCTTCCTGCAGGATCACCTTTGCCGAAAGAACCAGCTTTTCTTTGCTCCGGTCAACCGTGATGACGCGGACCTTGATCTCTTTATGGAGCCATGGATTCACATCCTCTACATATTCCAAGGATAACTGCGAAGCCGGGAGAAAGCCTCTGGTATCCTCCAGATAACAGATGGCACCGCCGTTGGTTATCCCGCTGATCTTAACCGTAACATCCCGGCCTTCTTCTTTATACTGTTCGAGCTTGTCCCATGCCAGTATCTTATTGGCTTCGATACGTGACAGCAGGATATTGCCCTGGCCGTCATCCATTTTGACGACGGAAGCTTCCACGACATCCCCGGCCTGAACGTCACGCAGGATGGAAAAACCGGGATCCCGGCTCATATCCTGTGCTTTGATTATGCCTTGCGCATAATAGCGTAGATCAAGAATCACTTCCTCTTCATTGACCGCGATGACCGTCCCCGTGATAATATCTTCTTCCTTGATCTTACGGAATGACGCTTCCAGTTCTCTGGCATAGTCACTCATAGTTTCGGTGTTCATGCCTTCCTTTTCTTCCGTTTCTGATACTGCTATTTCTCTCATGGTTTCCTCCTGATAATTAATACAAATGTTCAGCTAGGCTAAGCGTTTAGCCTTAAAACACTTTGTACCTGTTTATTATTACCAGTATACGAAAAATCATAGCATATTACAATATTGAGTTGTAATCTGCATACAAAAAATTATCAATATAACCGCCTAATTGAAATATATCATTGGCAATTTTAATTTTAACTTTTTCATGCTATCAATGATAATATCGACCCAGTCCCTCTTTATTATTGATTAACAGTACTTATGCTTTTATGTCCTTGTGGGAAAACAGATAATAGGACAATGCGACACTTACCCCTATAACAGATAATGTTAATAGCAGAAAAACTACCGGTATTGTTTCTTCAATAATAAGATTTCCTGTATCATAATAGCTAAAAGGATTAAAATACTTTAAAAACTCTAGATTTTCTTGCAATGAAGCTAATATGCTAAAAAAGTAACCAACAAAAACTATTCCAATTGATAATGAAATAATTACACGAGGTTTCGTTATATAGACTGAAAGGGCAAAACCGATAGCCGCAAAAATCAAATGGATTAACCATGGACCCAATGAACCCAGCAAGAAGCCTCTGAATGAAAAATCGTTTATTTTAAACACATTCATAAAAATATAATTGCTTATCGAAAAGGCCAAATTAAAGAGCGTCAAGTAAAAAAACACACATGATAGTTTTGCATTTATAATAACTCCCCGTGTAATTGGTTTTGATATTAAAAACTCTATAGTTCGTTCACTTTCTTCTTTAGACAATATGCTGGTAGCCAATATCATAGCATATACACTTCCAAATATAGTAATAAACAAGTAGGAGCGGCTCGCAAAATAATGCAAAATGTCAGTCATCTTTAATAAATCTAACTTAAGTGCAGTTATAAAAGCCTCTGGATACTGCGAAAGCAATAATTCACTGTCTTCAGCTTGCTTTGCCACGGCTTCAAATGCCGAAAGCACAAACGCATTAATAAATCCAAGTACAAGTAACCAAAGAATAAAAGATTTAAAATTTTTACTTATCTCTCTCCTAAATAAATTCATGATGTCTTTTCTCCTTCCATATAGTAGTGCATAAAAATATCTTCTAATGCCGGTTCCTCAACCAGAATATTCTCTATCGGCTGGTTATTAATTTTACTAATCAGTCGCTTCACCTCGCCGCTGTAAAGAAATCTGATGACAGAACCACTTACTGACGCATTGGTAATGCCTTCAAAATCCAGGTGTGCGGCATGTTCGGAAGAAGTATATTCAATTTCCACTTGTCGATAATTATTCTTGCGTAAGTTACTTACACTTTCCACTTTTAATAATTTTCCTTCTCTGATAATCGCTACACGATCACACATTTTCTGAACTTCACTTAAAACATGGGAAGAAAATAGTATTGTTGTTCCTTTTTTCTGCTCTTCTTTTATTATTTCAAAAAAAACATTCTGTATTAATGGATCAAGACCGCCTGTAGGCTCATCATATATTAGAATTTCAGGATTATGTAGTAATGATTGCACAATTGCTACTTTTTTTCTATTGCCGAAGGAGAGGGCATTTATTTTCTTCGTAATATCTAATCCCAATCTTTCTGATAAATCCCAAGCATGCTTAATATTCTTTACCCCATAAAACCGGGCCGAATAATCAAAAAGCTCTTTAACATGCATATCATCATAATAATTAACCTCTGATGGTATATAACCTATGGTTTTTTTAATCTTTTTTCCTTCGGTTGTGCAGTTCATTCCTTTAATCTCCGCTTTGCCGCTGCTCGGATGAATAAGCCCAAGCAACGTACGGATAGTTGTGGATTTCCCTGCCCCGTTAGGACCAATGAAACCAAAAATTTCCCCTTTTTCAACTTGAAAATTAAGGTCGATAACACCTCTTGATTTTCCATAAAATTTAGTTAAGTTTGCTAATTTAATCATTGGCGCACTTTTCATTATTGCTCCTCCTGAATATAAATTTGAACCATTTCGCCCTGTGCTATAATATTTTATGTAAAAATAACACCAAAAAATACAATTGTCAAATGTTTTATGCGAATATAGTCAAATTTTAGTAGAATTACATTCGATCTGGTTCGTGACAAGGGCACCGGCGGCCGCCGTCATATTCCACTCGTCAAGCCGCCAGAAGCCTTGAATAATCGTAGAAAGCGATAAGTTCTACTGATTTTTGTTGTCTGTTCCATTGACCCCCCCCGCTTCATTTCTTTTATATAGTTTCATTGCGTCGCTGTATCCCAGTCTGCCGATAGCACCATCCTGAGTCAGGCTTAAAGCTGCCGTGGCATTGGCAAAAGCCGCCGCTTCAAAAACATCCCATCCATGGCTCAAAGCAAGAATAAATCCGGCGGTAAAGCAGTCGCCGGTACCGCTTTTATATTTTATGGACACAACCGGCGGGGGCAGATACTTCTGTTTCTTAAAATCTGTCACAAAACAGCCTTTGGATCCCAGTTTTACAATATATGCTTTCATCCCGAACTGCCAGAAGAAATCCGCCTGTTTTTCCGGCTGTGTTTCTTTGCTGATATATTCGGCTTCCGCCTGTCCCAGTAGAAAATAATCTGTTTGGTACAGGGCGCCGCTGAGTGCATTTGCCCAGTTCTTATGCTGGTTGCGTTGGCGCTCGTCAGGCAGGGCGGCATCCATTATCGTGGTCTTATCCAGTCTCCGGGCTTCCCGAAACAATCTTTCGATGCCCCCGTCATCCATCCGTGACAGCTGCATGGCACTGCCAAAATAAATAAGCCCGGCTTTGTGCAGCACATGATAAGGCACATCGTTCACGTCAAAGCGGCTATAGATACCCTTGGCACCGACGCAATGCCGTTCCCCGTTCTCGTCCACCAGCACAAAGCTTGTCGCCGTCGCGGCTTTTTCATCCCGGATCAGGTGTGTCGTATTTACGCCGCAGTCTTTCAGCTGAGCCAGAATAATATCGGCCATCCAGTCCTGTCCGATCCGGGAACACAACGCCACATCCGCGCCCAGCCGACCCAATGCGGCGGCCACATTTAACGCGTCGCCACCACCGCGGGCTACCGGCGGAGCAATCAGACAGTTGTCAATCTCCAGGATATCAGCGGGAATCGGATTGAGGGTGATATCACAGGCTGCCATTCCAACACTCAGTATCTTGGTCTTCATAAATCTGTCACCTCTTTTCTTTCGTATCTTCCGTAAGCAATGGAGACCAGCAAAGCTGGCCATGTGGTTTACTACATGTAATTGCAAGTAAATTTTCGAGATTTTTTGTTTTGCTATCAATCCACTAGTAAAAGTATGAATTTATTTTTATATTCTACAATATCTTTGTGCAAAAGTTACCAGTTATTTTGCCAAATCGTGATATTGCACAAATATAGACCTTATGACATGCATGATTTGTGAGATTTTTCTGATTTAGACTTCATAGATCCAATTGTCCGACTTAAGACGTGAGATACCGCAAAATGATTTGATCAGATAATCGATTTGCAGACAAGCGACCGTCAACCAAGCCGGCCAGTAAAACAGCAGGCCGCTAAGATGGCCTGCTGAAAAGCTACCGGTAGCTGTGTCACCGTAATCCTTTATAAAGCATTAATCTTATCCAGTATCTCCTGTAGCATGGCAAAGGTTTTTTTGCCACCGCTAAAGCTGACAAGAGCCCGCACCGGAAGATCATTAAGCATTGCCGTGCTTATATCCTGAGGCGGTTCTTTTTCTCCCGCTCCGTTTAAGTCGCTTATTGCTGTCAGGGCATTGTCCTTTAACAGTTCTTGCAGATAAGGTTTGGCCCGTTCGTCTCTCATGATATCACCTATGGTAGCGTTCATACCATAAACCGCCTTCTGACCTTCCCCTGAACTCATCTTGATCTTACCGGTCTTGATAATATCCCGGGAAGATTTACCGATCCTGATCTCATATTCACCTGCTTCGATGCACCAGTCATGCTGCCTGATGTCCCAATAAGCAAATGCTCTTTTTCCCAGTTCAAAGCTTACTGTCCGGGTTTCTCCGGGCGCCAGCTCTACCTTGGTAAAATCACGCAGTTCCTGCTCCGGCCGGTTCACCATACCGACCGGTTTGGCCACATATAGCTGAACCACTTCTTTGCCCTTCATCCCGCCGGTATTGGTAACATCAATGCTCACCCGGATGGTGTCGGTGTCTTTAGCTTCAGCGGCGGACAGTTTCATGTCCGAGTATTGGAATTGTGTATAGCTTAAGCCGTGGCCGAACGGAAAAAGCACCGGCAGCTTCTTCTTATCATAATAACGGTAGCCTACAAAGATCCCTTCCTGATAAACTACCCGCTCCGGGTCACCGGGGAAATTTAAATAAGATGGATTATCTTCTAGGCGTAAAGGAAACGTTTCCGGCAGCCGCGCGCTGGGGCATACTTTTCCGTACAGCAGGTCGGCACAGGCCTCACCGACAGCTTCCCCACTTAGATAGGTTTCCAGCAGTCCCTTAACCTTGCCGATCCACGGCATTTCAACCGGCGAACCGTTATGCAGCACGACTACGATGTTGGGCTGGACCGCGGCAATCTTTTCAATCAGTTCATTCTGGACTGCCGGCAAACGCATGTGTTCCCGGTCATAACCTTCCGACTCATAATGATCCGGCAGGCCGGCAAAAAACACCGCGACATCGGCCGCTTCCGCCGCCTGTAACGCTTCTGCCAATAAAGCTTCATCTATGGTTTCCTGACGGTCGTCATATCCCTTGGCATAGCTTATCATCGTGTTATCCTTGAGTGAATCCAGGACCGAAGTTACCTTATAACTGTTAATATGCGAGCTTCCGCCGCCCTGATAGCGCGGCGTCATGGCATAGTGGCCGATCAAGGCAACCTTCTCAGTTTCTTTTAGCGGCAGAATCTGATCGTTTTTAAGCAGGACAATGGTTTCATAAGCAATCTCTTTAGCGGCAGCGTGATCCTTACTGCGGTCAAAAACTGCCGTCCGGTCGCGGTTTTCCTGACAGCGGCTGACTATCTCCAGGATCCGGCGACAGGCTTCGTCCACGGCATCTTCTTTTAACCGCCCTTCCTGCACGGCTGCCACGATCAGCTCGTCATTGATCCCATAGGAGGAAGGCATCTCCAGCTCCAGCCCGGCCGCCAGCCCGGCCGGCCGGTCATTTACTGCGCCCCAGTCGCTCATCACATAGCCGTCAAAGCCCCATTCATCACGAAGAACCCCGCTCAGAAAGGTTTGATTTTCTGCTGCGTATGTACCGTTGATCCTGTTATAAGCACACATGACTGTCCATGGTTTTGACTTTTTCACCGCCCCCTCAAACGCGGCCAGATAGATTTCCCGCAAGGCTCTTTCATCCACTTCCGACGAAACAGTCATCCTTCTGGTTTCCTGATTATTGGCCAAGAAATGTTTTATGCTTGTCCCGATGTTCTTATTTTGGATCCCTTGGATCAGCGCACCGGCCATCTCGGTCGCCAGCAGCGGATCTTCCGAGTAGTATTCGAAATTACGGCCGCATAAAGGCGATCTTTTGATGTTTACCGCAGGACCCAAGATGATGTCAACTTCCTCAGCCTGACATTCGTTGCCGATGACTTCCCCCATTTTAATCAGTAATTCCCGATTAAAGGAAGCCGCTGTCGCGCAGCCGGCCGGAAAACATATGGCCTCAATACTCTCGGCCAGACCCAAGTTATCCTCTGTGCCCGCGACTGTTTTGCGCAGTCCGTGAGGACCGTCCGACAGCCTTGTCGAAGGAATATGCAGCCTCGCAATATCCTGGGTGTGCCAGGCATCTTTCCCTGAGCATAAAGAGGCTTTCTCTTCCAAAGTCATTTGACTGATTATCTCCTGAATCATCTTATTATTCATTGCTTCCTCTCCTTATATTTATTAATTGTATAAAACGCTTTAGGCCGGCACTACTCTTTCTTATATCCCATAATATTCCGGTAATCTTTAGGGGAATATCCGGTCTTTTCCTTAAACATCCGGGAGAAATAAGAGAAATTATCATAGCCGACCGCCAGTGCCGTTTCCGATACGGTAGCCCGGCCCTCTTTCAGCATCGCTATGGCTTTTTCGATCCGGATGCCCATCAGATAACTATGCAGTGTCTTTCCGGTTTCCTTCTTAAACACTTTAGACAGATAGCTGATGCTGACAAAAGCAATGTTCTCCAGTTCGTCCCGCGTGATATTGTGCTGATAATTGTCTTCCATGTAGCGAATTATTTTGCTGACAAAGGTCTGTGATTTTTCAATCTGCCCAATATAATCGATTGATCTACTGATTACATATTCGGCAAACCGCTGCATATTAGCCGCCGACTTGACTGCTGCGGCAAAAATAACATCATAATCTGTGTCATTAAACAGTTGATAAGCTTCGATTTTATTCTCCTGCAGAACCGTTCCGCTGATCTGCACAAGCGATGAACGGATTTCTCGGAGAAACTTCCCGGTCACGTTCTTGTTCCGCATCTGAGCCTCTATATCAGCGTTAACGGCCTGGATCAGCTGCTGGGTCTGGCGGTTACGGAATAATTTTTCCCATTCATTCCGATCAGTCGCCCGGCAATCATTTTTTTCCTTGATATAGCTCTCATAATTGATTACTCTTTTTTCCTTGGATATATCATCAAGGGATATCTCCTCCATCTGCAAAACTGCTGTCCGGGCTTCCCTCACCTTGATATGCTCACGGTAATAGCAATTACTCTCCGGCGCGACATATTTATACAGACAGTCCAGTAGTTCCCGGCACAGCTTCTCTAAGCGGGGCGCTCGTTCATCTCGGCGGCTCAATATCACTGTCATCGTACTGTTGGCCGTAAGCAGCAGTCCTTCTAGGACATAGGACTCTTTTTCAAAGATCTCACCCGATATATTGCGAAAAATAAAGTCCTTGCTGTTTTCGGATAAGCGCTGTATTTCCAAGGATTTACCGATTTTAATGATACAGATATCCATCTCCTGTTCCAAAGAATATTCCAGTTTCCGGCCGGCGATTTCCTCCTTAATCTCATCATCAGTGATCTGATGCAGCCGATACAGGTACTTATACCAGAAATCCGCTTTATTGTTCCATTGATTGTCCATCCAGTATGTTCCGTATTGCCGGATTTTTTTCTCACTAACCAGCCTCTTTACCTCTTCAATGGCTTTTTCGACATGTCTGGTAAACTCCGAATACTTGATCGGTTTTACATAATAGTCAAAGCAATGCAAGCGGACGGCTTCTTTCGCATAATTAAAATCGGCAAAGCTGGTGCAAAAAAGGGTTACCGTCCCCGGATGGTTTTCGTTAATCCATTCCAGCAGATCCAAGCCCGATCCCTTAGGCATCTCAATATCTGTAATAACTATCTGGATATCATCGCTATCGATTAACTTTTTGGCATTCTCAGCACTATTAGCCGTATATACCTGTGAGAATCCAAGCCCGGAAAAATCAATTCCATCCAGCAGCCCGTCCAAAACATATTTGTTATCATCCACCAGCAGTATCTTCATTCGCACCACTCTTTCCGTCTTCCGCTTTCCGTTCCGGTATTCTGACCGTAACCCTTGTACCGCTTTCCATATTTTGAAAATGCAGCTCGTAGTCCGCTCCATAAACCAGCCTTAATCTTTGCAGAACATTTTTAATGCCGATCTGATGGCCGCCCTTCTTTTGCGGTACTTCGCCGCGATTCAGCTGTTCTGTCATCTCCGGCGGTAAACCGACCCCCGAATCCTGAATACAGATACACATCCTGCCCGCACCGCTTTCTTTTTCAATCGATACGCCGATAGACAACCGTTCCTCACTCTCGCCATGTTTAATGGCATTTTCCACAAAGGTCTGAATTAACAACGGCGGCATCACCTCATCCGTCAGTTCACATTCCTGAGTCAAACTATACATAAACTCTTGCCCGTAGACACTTTTCATTACCTTAAGATACTTGTCGACCATATCAAGTTCCTGTATCACCGGAACCAGATCCGAATTAGCCTGAAATAACAGCCTCATATAATCAGATATATCCACACACAGCTCCTGGATATTCTCTTTTTTATTCAGCTGCGCCATGCTGTATATCACATTCAGGCAATTGATAAAGAAATGGGGCTTGATCTGCTGCTGGGCAAATCCCAGTTCAGCATCTTGACGTTTAGCTTTTTGCACAAAATTATCCAGTTCCAGAGCGTGTACCTCGTCCATAAGCGACTTTAGCATCCTAGCTGCTTCATCCAGCTCCACTAGGTCTTCGTTCACGCTGAGGTTACGGCTGCCGGTATTCGCGGCAATCTGATTATAAAAACGCAAAACCGGCGCAAGAACTTTTTTACGTAAATAAGCGGAAAAGCTTATGATCACCAGCAAAAATCCCAAAGAAACCAGCACCAGCACGATCTGCAGGAAATAACTGTTTTCATACCATTTCTGATAAATTCTGATTATCACCGAGAAATCGCTTTTACTCCCTTTTTCGGTAACGGTAAATGCCGATTCGTTTTCGCCGCTTTCCCAAGCGTCCAGATCGGTAACCTGGCCATAATTAAAGCTTTTAATCCTGACATGATTGTCATTTTCATCAAGGACGCTCACCGTGAATGAGGAAGACAGATTTAGCTCCATAATATCTGCCATATAATCATCCAAATCAACCCACACCCCGATATAGACATTACCAAAACGTAGCGTGGAACACACATATTGTTGCGCTTCAATAAACCATCGGCCGTTCTGCGATATTTTAATGTTTTTCTCGGTAATCTGCTGGTCGATTAACTGCCGGAAAGCCATTCTCTGCTGATAATCATTTTCTCCATAATCAATAAAAGTATCAGACTTCGCCTCATAAAGCCATAGATAATACTGATTCCCATAGACCGACACAATATTTTGCAGCCGCATCTGAACAGCAGACACATCCATATTGTAATTTAACAGCGATTTATAGTCCGGCTCTTTGACATTTCCCATACTAGTGAGGCCTTTGACGCTGGCATCATTAGCCGCAATAAAAAGCAGCTCCTGGTTCAATTGACGAAATCGGTTGTCATTCAGTTCAAAATACTGCCCGACCCCCAAAGTAATATCTTCCTTTTCGTGGACGAAATAAAAAAGCATCAGACGGTATCCCAGCACCAGCCCAATCACGGCAATCATCAGCATCAGCCATATCAGCAGTCTTATCGTTTTGGTAAACAGCGGCTTCTTCATCTTCATCTTTTTATCATACCACAAAATAGTTTTTTTATAGCTTGAACGGTATAACTTCCAGCTCAGAATGACATTTAATAAATTCGGTATCGAAATTATGACGGATCTCACATTCTTGATCAAAGATCATCGTCGCTTCATCCCCTTTGCCACAGCGAACCCACTCGGGCAACAAGGCGGATTCGGGAACCCCTGTATGTACAAATGACATAAATGCCGTAAAAATCTGTTCGCACAAGCGCTCCGATACCCCTTCTATATTTACCACCGGCACCTTATCGATATTATGGAAAAAGAAAGGAATATCACTGCAGTGCCAAGCCGGTGTACCGTCATTAAAAGGAAATTCCAGCGTAAACAGATAGGAATAGGTTCCTGCGCTCCGCTCTTCGGCACTTTTAGCGATCCATTTTTTGGTCTCATTGCGGAATGCCACTGAATCAGCGGCATAAATATCACATAGGTTTTTCTCCGGATAGGCTGCCTGGAATGACCGGATCAAGCGCTCCCCGTCCGCTTCGCCGAACTGATTCTTAATGATAGCCGTCATTTGCTCGTCAGGCACTTTATCTTCCTTATAGGCCGAACGGAAAAATTCCGCAAAAACCGAACCGATCATTACCGGGATCTTCTTGGCATTCTCCGTAAATCCTACCCGCATCGGATCCCCGCAATAATCACGATTGCGAATCGGCCCAAAGAAAGGGATGCCGTGCTCAGAAACCAATTCTTTATATGCACGCAAATAGGCTTGCGTCAGTTCCTGATAAGGAACCGTTTCCAGCGCTTCCACCTCCGTTACCTGCAGATATTCCATGGTCTTTCTGATAACCGGCTTGGTATCGCGGTCTTGATCAGACAATATCTTCCCTAGGACACCGCTCATAATAAGGGCCCGATGGAACAAGCCGTCCGCTTCCGGCATCTGCATCAGGGTAATAACCTTGCCGCCGCCGCCCGACTGGCCGAATATGGTCACATTCTCCGGATCTCCGCCAAAGCCGGCGATATTTTTGTTGATCCACTTTAAGGCAGCAATGATATCCAGATTACCGGCATTACAAGAGCGTTCGTACTTTTCTCCAAACCCGCGTAAATCCAGATACCCTAGGACATTGAGCCGATGGTTCACCGTTACTGTCACCACGTTCCCGTTACGGCTCATCGCTTCGCCGTCGTAAGCATATTGCTCAATCGCCGAACCACTGAAAAAACCGCCGCCGTGCAGCCATACCACGACCGGAAGCTTTTCTCCTTCTTTCAGTGTGGGTGTCCAGACATTTAGGTTCAGGCAATCCTCGCTTTGAAACCATACCCGATGCGGCGACATTAAATCGCCTGCTGCGCTGTCGGGAAACATGGTATTGCAGACGTTACCGTAATTGAACATGTCTTTTACGCCGTCAAAGGATTCTATTTCTTCTGGCACTCCGAAACGTTTGGCTGTGGCGTAGGGTATTCCGCGGAAGTTGTAGATGTCGTTGAATCGGAAGCCTCTGATTCTTCCTTTGTCGGTTGTTACTATGGGGGCTTTGGTATCGCAGTAAAAGCTCATTGTTATTCCTCCTGTAGGTTTATATGTGTTGGATGTGGCATGGGGGCGGGCATCGGCTTGATTCCTGGGGCGGTCATCGGCTTGATTCCTGGGGCGGTGATCGGCTTGATTCCTAGGGCGGTCATCGGCTTGATTCCTGGGGCGGTCATCGGCTTGATTTCTGGGGCGGTCATCGGCTTGATTTCTGGGGCGGTCATCGGTGGGGCGGTCATCGGCTTGATTTCTGGGGCGGTCATCGGCTTGATTTCTGGGGCGGTCATCGTCATATTGCGCAAGCATCATCTGCTCCGGTTCCGGCTCCCGAAAATAAGTACAACTAAGTTTTTCACTCAGGTTATCGGTCGCTTCCGTGCCGCCCTCAAGCGCCATCCATGGCGCGTGAGGCCTTGTGCGGCCATCCGTGGCCGCCCATCACTGGGCTTTCTTAGTGAAAAACTAAGATGTACTATTTTTCTCCCGCAAGTCACCTGAGCAGATGATGCTTGCGCAATATGACGATTCGGGATTCCAACTGGTAGGATATTAGTATTGTATTGTATTGTATTGTATTTTGCTTATATTTTGCGGTTGCCTAGGGTGCTGAAATAATCGGTGCGGGGAATCCAGTCCATAAACTGTTCGATTAGCTGATTCCACAGGCGCCACTCATGCGCATATCCAGTAACTGGCACCCATGTGACATCTTGTCCGTATTCTTTTAGTATATCTGCAGATTGCTGGCAGCCTTCGAAGAGAGGGTCTTTATCACCGCAACTCATAAAAATCTTAAGGTCTTTTATGCCCTTTTCTGCCAGTCCCTTGGTCACCAGCAGCGGATTATATTCTGGATCCCAGTTTTCTTCTTCTGACGGCGGAAGGAATAGGCCGGCGGAAAATGCGCCGAGGGCTCTGTATTTTGTTGGGTTTTTAAGGCCGTGAATCATTGTTCCGAAAGCACCCATTGAAAGGCCTGCTATATAAGTGTCTTCCGGTTTATCGGAAATCGGGAACATGGCTCCGATAAAATCCGGCAGTTCCTTTTCAATAAAATCGTAAAAGTAATCACCCATAAAGGCATTTCCGCCATGGTTAACATACATTTTATTTTCTGCTGAAAGCATTACTACGGCAATATTACGTTCTTCGGCATACAGTTCCACGCTTGTATAAGAATTCCATGTTGCATGGTCATTACCTACTCCGTGCAGAAGATAAATTACCGGATATTTTTCTTCTTTCCGGTGCTTAGGGACTACACCCTTGATGTTTCCGTCCCCACAGGCTTCCGGAAATGTCACAGAAGGAATAATTACTGTAATATCCACTGCCCGCTTTAAGGAATACGAAATAAAATTACAGGTAAACTTAGCCATATTGTTTTTCTCCTTTATAAGTTTGTTTTATTATATTTACTTTATTAATCTTACTTTACTTAATCGTTTTTTACTTTGCTTATTGTGCATAGTTCCGCCAATAAAAACTAGCAGTTGGAATACCGAATCGTCAAATTGTCCAGGCGTCATCTGATCCGGTTCCTTGCGGGAGAAAATTAGAGCTGCTTAGTTTCCCGCCAAACGAAAAACCAGTGGTGGACGGCCAAGGAGGGCCGGCCAAGTCAGCACGCGCCATGGAGGGCGCTTGCTGACGACACGGAAACAGCCTGTACTTTGGGCGGGAAGCTTAGCTGCACTTATTTTCGGGAGCCGGAACCGGAGCAGATGACGCCTGGGCAATTTGACGATGACCCACAAGCAACACCGATAACCCACAAGCAACACCGATGACCCACAAGCGACACCGATGACCCACAAGCAACACCGATGACCCACAAGCAACACCGATGACCCACAAGCAACACCGATGACCCACAAGCGACACCGATGACCCACAAGCAACACCGATGACCCACAAGCGACACCCTATCCCTTCACCGCCCCCAAGGCAATCCCTTCGGCAAAATACTTCTGAAGAAAGGGATATATTATTAAAACCGGAAGCAACGCCACAAAAGCAATCGCCATACGTATGGATATCTGGGGAACCGTCATGGCCGTTCCTGCCGATGCGGCAATGGAGTTGGCTTGAATCGCCTGGATATCTTGGATCATTTTGTTTAACAGTACCTGGATGCTGTAAAACTTGGAGTCAGTCAGATAATAAAGACCGTTGGTCCAGTCATTCCAGTAAGCCAGTCCGGAGAACAATCCCATTGTTACTAGGATGGGTTTGCTAAGGGGCATGGCAATCCTAGTAAACAGGATGCGGTGGCCGGCACCATCGATCTTGGCAACTTCATAGAGTGATTCCGGCACTGAGTGCATCATGTGGGTCCGGATTAAGATAACACTCATCGGATTGACCAGCAAATTGGGCAGCAGCAGCGCCCAGATGGTATTTTTGATTTGGAACATCGTCGTCCACATAATATAAGCCGGAACCAACCCGCCGTTGAAAATCATCGTAAAAAAGATGATGAAATTAATCAGGCGGCGAAAGACTAGTTTTTTATCGGCAAGGGCATAAGCCATCATGGAGGAAAGCAGGACATTGGCCACGGTTCCGAGAACTGTTACCACGATGGTCATGCCGTAGGCTCTGAATACGGTTCCTTTGTTTAGCCAGATATAGCGGTAGGCCTCCAGACTGAACTCGGAAGGGAAAAAGGAGTAGCCATTGCTGATCAGGGCTTTTTCTGAGGATATGGAGGACATGAAAAGCAGTATAATAGGAACCACCACAATCAGGGTGATCAAGATTAACAAAACATGGATTGCGGATTGGTAAGCGTAAAAACTCTTTGATTTAATCATCGTCTCCTCCTAGAAAATAGCATTTTCTTTATTGATCTTCCTGACGATAAGGTTACTTGATACTACTAGGACAAAGCCTACCAGTGACTGGAACACACTGGCCGCCGAAGACCGCCCGATGCCGCCGACGGATATCAGGGCGCGGTAAACATAGGTGTCGATTGTATTGGTGACGTCGAAAAGCGCGCCGGAGTTCTGCGGTACTTGATAAAACAAACCGAAGTCGGAATTGAATATCCTGCCCACACTCAGAAGCAGCAGCGTAGTCAGCGACGGAACCAGTGCCGGCAACGTAATAAAGCGGATCTGCTGCCATTTTGAAGCACCGTCCAGCTTGGCCGCTTCGTATAAAGCCGGATCGATTCCGGCTATGCCGGCAATATAGATCATACAGCCATAACCCACGCCCTTCCACAAATGGACAAAACTAAGGATGAACGGCCAGTAACGGGGGGTGGTATACCAAAATACTTCTTCTTGACCCAGTGATTCGAGAACGGCGTTGATCATCCCGTTTTCGGTCGAAAGGAAAGCATAGACGATGTAGCTCACAATGACCATGGAGACTAAAAAAGGCAGCAGGATGGCGCTCTGGTAGATTTTTCTGGCCTTTTTATTGTAAATATCTGTAATCATGATGGCGACTAGAATGCCGAAAAACAGATCTAGGACGATAAAAGCCATATTGTAAAGGAGTGTATTCCGGATCAGAATGGCGGCATCGTTACGGAACAAGTAGGTAAAGTTGGAAAAACCTACCCACTCACTGCCCCATATCCCCAACTGGGCCGAATATTTCTTAAATGCTACGACAATCCCGGCCATCGGGATATAATTATTGATGATAATATACGACAGTCCCGGTAGCAGCATAAAATATAAAGGCACCGACCGGATGAGATTTTTTTTAAATTGGGCTGTATTATTAACCATTTGCCTCTCCTCTTTATGTTCATCCCCATATAGTACTTTTTTTGTAATTGATTTTACATACCGTAAAGCAATTTCTTTATAACCGTCAGGATATGCACTGCGCATTTCTGCAGGTCGCCTCTACATATGGTCTGATGCCGGTCATATTCCCCATAATATATGATTGCATGCCCGTCGTCGCTAACTTCTGCCATCTGTCTTGTCAAAGGCGTTTTAAACGGGTCGGCTTTGCCGGCGGAGCGGATAAATTCCGGCCGGCCGGTGGCTGCCGTGTAGACCGGCTCATGATCCACCGTAATCATATCTCCTTCCACAGTTGCTTTATGCCCTTCTCCTAATATGGCGGTACACCGCTCTTGGCCGTCGCTCTTTAATTTAAAGGAATTCCAATGTTCCTCATAAAAAGGCAACTGCTCAAAGACTTTGGCAAAGAGGATCTGACCCCTTTCGTCGAAGACGGGTTCCATTTGCTTTAAGGCCAGTAAAATCTCTCTTATCTTGCTTTTTCCGCCCGGCATGATCAGGTCATTGCCGGCATGCATGGATTTACTTGCGCTGCTGCTCCCCCCGTTCCAGTCGGTCATAATCAGGCCGTCGAAACCCCATTCATCTCTGGCCAGGGCCGTACATAAATCATAGCTGTCGGCGGTGGGAACGCCGTTGATTAGATTATAGGAAGTCATGATAGCCAGCGGCTGTGATTTTCGCACCGCGATTTCAAAGCCTTTTAAGTAGATTTCCCGGAGTGCCCGTTGGCTGATCCATTCATCTACCGCAGAACGGTTGGTTTCCTGGTTATTGGCGGCAAAATGCTTAATGCATGCACCGACGCCGAGGCCGTTCTCCTGGATACCGGATACGAAGGCCGCTGCCATGATTCCCGAAACCAACGGATCTTCGGAGTAATATTCAAAGTTCCGTCCGCACAGCGGATCACGGTGAATGTTCATGCCTGGCGCCAGCATAATATGCGCACCTATTTCCCTCATCTCAGTGGCCATGGCCTGGCCGATCTCTGTCATGACCATGGGATCGAAGCTTTGCGCCAAAAGTGTGCCTGATGGCCAAGCCGTACAATAACGGTGACGCTTTTCCTTTTGACCGGTCAGCAGATTAAGTGCTTCATATTCCTGCCGGACCCGGATTCCGCCCGGCCCGTCAACTAGGACGACCGAAGGAATGCCATACTTATCTGTCAGGGTGCGGGTTGTTTCTCCGGCTGCTCCGGGCACGCTTTCCGAATTTGCGCCGATAACCGGATTGTTTTCGTCAGCCACGCCCCAGCCGCTTCCGCAGTTCAGCGTCGTCAGTTCCTCATCGGTCATCTGTGCCGCCAGCTCTTCATAAGTGGCTTTTCCGGCCAGTACATCTGCCCACATGACCTTTTGAACAGGTACGGTGACAACCTTTTCATATGGCTGGATGCGGCGGTAAGCCGGGTCAGTCGTATAGGTGATGACCGTCTCTTCCCGGACTGTGGGTTCTGCTTCCTTTACAGAAGGGAAACCGGGATTTATGCGGATTTCCGGCAAGCCGGGATAAAAATTATCATTATCTACGTAGTTACGGTGATGAATCTCCTCCAGACCGTCTGGCAGCGGCAGAATCACGTCGGCCTTGCTGACCGGAACATCCTCCTCGACAAGCACCTTGCCGATAGACTGGGTCATTCTTGATGAAGTGCCCGCCCGGAACAGATAAATTCCTTTTTTCACTATATAGAATCCGGAAGCTTCATCATATATCGCCAGTTCCTCAAAAGTGGTTTCCAGTAACACTGTCTGCGTCTCGCCCGGGGACATGGTGCCGGTTTTAACAAAGGCTTTCAATTCCTGCCACGGCATATCTGCCTCCGTATTAGCGGCGGTTACATATAGCTGGAGTACCTCAGCTCCGGGATAATTACCGGTATTGGTGACTGCGGCAGTAATGCGGAAGTAATTGTCTTCCTTACGCAGACCCTTTAACGCAACGGTAAAATCAGTATAACTTCTGCCAAATCCGAATTCATATACCGGCTTAATGTCAAAACTGTCAAAATACCGGTAGCCTACGAAAATGCCTTCCCGATACATTTCCAAGTCCGCATTGCCGTCATTGTTAGCAAACGTCGCCGCCGCGGGATAATCCTCATATCTGGCTGCCCAGGTATCCGTCAGCTTGCCCGTCGGAACCAAGGTAGCATTCAAAACATCCCTGACCGCCCGGCCGCCCTCCTGCCCTGCCAGTCCCATCAGCAGAATACTGTCTGGCCGAACCGCTTTCACCGAGCTGATATCAATGACCCCGCCTACATTCAGAACCACGATCAGTTCCTTAAAATATTTTCTCATCAGGCGCAGGTTATCTTTTTCCTGTACGGCCAGCAGATAATCACCGATCTCGGTTCTTTCCGGCGAAGCTTCAGCGCGGTTTAGCATCTGCCGGTCGCTGCCTTCCCCGGAATTACGGGAAATCACGTAGATTCCGGTATCACTTTGCCGGGCTGCCGCCGCCACGTCGTCCTCTTGAAGGAAGGGCTCAGGAAACACAAAGGTATGCATGACCTGATTCTTCTGCCTGACCTTCAGACGATCATAATCTTCCGCCAGAAGCCGCAAGCCGGCCGCCGTTACCACCTCGTAGCCCCCTGCTTCAAAAGCATCGAGAATATGGATATGATATCGGGGAGACTGATCGACCAAGGCATCGCCGCCGCCGCTCAGCCCGCCGTTAAAAGGATCCCCCGAGCCGGTTCCGCCTCGGACTGTCCTTACGGCTCCGATGCCGAACAACGCAATCTTTCCTGTCTTTTTAAGCGGTAAAGCTCCCTTATTCTCCAGCAGGACCATCCCCGCCGCCGCCGTCAGATAGGCTGTTTCGGCATTCTTTCGTTCTCTTTCACTCATCGGTATTTTTTCCATTTTTAGATCCTATCCCTTATAGAAAGGAGCATGGAGGTTTTACCGTCATGCTCCTTTCCGCATACTCTACTTATTTATTACTGCTGTGCCAGCCAAGCGTCAAGCTGTTCTTGTTTGGTGTCAATAATATCCTGCAGACCCGCACTATAAAGTGCTTGGTTAAAATCATCGATGGCCGGTCCCGGATCGACGGATCCGGTCGTAATCTGACCAAGATACTGGCTGGTAACGTCCGTGACCGCCGCAATCTGATCCGTTACTGACGTTAGGTCCGGTGTGAATCCATAGGCCATGGAAGGAATCGCGTTCCCGTCCACCTCTTGATACTGTTCAAAAATATCCGCGCTGTTTCCATCCCATACATGGCTGTTGAACTGATTAGGAAGAATATAGCCCATATTCTGATGGTATCCGCAGCTTTCTGCCGTCACGCCTTCTGGGAAATTCGCCGTACCGTCTGCTTGTTCTACCCAGTGAACGCCTTCAACGCCCCAGTTCAGTAAGTCATTGGCTTCTTTAGTCTGGCTGATCCAGTTGAGCAGTTCCATCGCTTTTTCCGGCTTAGGTGAGCCCGCGCCGACTCCGAAACTGATTGCATTGATTCCCCCAGTCGTCATCATATTGGTATCTACCGGTACAATCGTTGTATCATAACCAGTCTGGTCATCTTTTTCCTGTTTAGTATTAGGTTTGGAGTTTGTCATATAGGAAAACAGATTTCCGGCTCGCATCTGGGCTTCGCCGCTGTCAATCGAAGTAGCCATATCCTTCGCGACATAACCTTTCTGATACCAATCCCTGACCAAATCCACCAGATAGCGGAAATCCTCTGATTCATAGAAATTTGTCACTGTCGTTGTCTGTCCGTAATTTTCCAGTACTCCAGTTCCCGTGACTTGTCCCAGTCCGTCAAAGCTGACTGTCTGGCCTCCCGGTGTCGCTGCGCTCATTCCGCCCGCGCTTCCTCCGAACATAATCATATCGGGATAGAGTGCCTGTACCTTTTCATAAGCGGCAGTAATATCTTCATAAGTTTTAACGCTGGCCGGGTCGATTCCCGCTGCTTCCAAGCAATCAGTCCGCAACACCATCGCGTTAGGCATACTGCGTTCCTTCATGGTCGGTATACCATATATTAAGTCACCGACCGTACAGCATTTAATGGCATCCATGCCCAATAACTCTACGATATAAGGGGCATTTTCCAGATAAGGCGTCAAATCCACCAGATAGTCTGATGCCGCATATGTCACTGCGTTGCTGCTGAACATCGGGAACAGATCTACCTGTTCACCACCTGCTAACATCAGCGGCAGCTGGCTTCCCCAGGTACTGAACGTCATCGGCATAAGGGTTACTTCCATATTAAGTTGTTCTCTGGTCAGTTCGTTGAACCGTTCGTTAACCTTCTCCTGATCCTGTGAATCTTGGGCAACGACATAGACCAACACTGCCTGATACATTTCTTCATCGTTCGCCGCAGTACTGCTGTCTGCCGCTTCACCTGCCTGAGCATCTTCGCCCGCTGTTCCGCCAGCGGTATTATCGCTGCCACAACCGGCAAGGGTACCTGTCAGAAGTACGACTGTCATTATTAATGATAACAATGCTAAAAATTTGTTCTTCATAAATACCTCCCTGTTTTTTGATTGTAATCATATTATCCCCTTTTTTATTTTTTATTGCTTGCACTTTCCAAGAAAATATTGTCACTTTCTAATTTATATTATCATAATTCTCAAAAATGTAAACGTTTGACATTTATTTATCTAAATGCTATAATATAACCTGAGAGGAGGTTTATAAATTATGGCATATATGGAATTTAACGCGCTTTCCGTGATTTTATGCGGCTCATTTTCCGCTAAGGTTTTTCTTCCGGAGATGCCGCGGATGGAACTCGGAAGTAACGGCCAAGGGAAAAAATATCCGGTCTTGTGGCTTTATCACAGCGAGGGCGGAACGGCTCTTGACTGGGTCAAGACTACGGCCGAGCAGGGCGCGACAGAACACGGTATCATTCTGATCGCGCCGGATGCCCAACATTCGCTTTGCACCAATATGGATTACGGTCCGCAATATGAGAAGTTTGCTGCCGAAGAACTCCCTAGGATCTTCCGGCATGTGCTGCCGATCAGTGCCGATCCTGCCGATAACTGGATCGGCGGGGTAGGAACCGGCGCTTACGGCGCGCTTAAGCTGGCGCTCAAGAACCCGGAAGTCTTTTCACGGGCGGTCGCGCTGAACGGAATCCTTGACATGACGCGGGTGATCCGCTTGGCACAGGAAGGCCGGGAAACGGGTATTTTTCACCATAAAGCCTCACTGGAAGCCGTATTCGGCAATCTTGATGAATATGCAGACAGTGAAAACGATCTGTACATGCTCGCGGCAAAGGCTAGGCAGGGACGATATTTTTTAAGCTGCCACGAGCAGTTTTGCTACCGGGAAGAAACCGAGGAGGTCGCCGCCCTTTTAGGCGATCTAGCCAAGTTGAACCTAGAAAGGCAAGACGAGCCTGACGGCCCGAGCCGGCATGCGCTGACGGCGGCGATTGCCTGGCTTACCGGACAATCTCAGGAGCCAAATGGCTCAGATGAATCCGGCGCGTCCCTTACGTTCAATATTAATAAGGAAAAGGAGGCATAAACATGGCCAATATCCGTCTACATTATTTTTCTGAATGTCTGAAAATGACAGTGGGTGTCAACGTGATTTTACCGGAAGATACCTGGGGCCATTCGCTGGCCCACCGCCCGGAAGGCTACCGCTATCCTGTCTTGTGGCTGCAGTCGGGCGGTGGCTTTGATTATAGCGACTGGCAAAGATACACGGCCTTGGAACTTTATGCCGCTGAGGCGGGTATTGCCGTGGTCTGCAGTGGAACCTACTGTTCCGGCTATATGGACACCAAGCATGGCGACTTTAAATATTTCACTCAGCTGTCGGTGGAAACCCCGCAGGTGGTCCGGCATCTTTTTCCGCTTTCCGATGACCCGGCGGAAAACTTTATTGCCGGATTTTCGATGGGTGGCTACGGCAGCTTAAAATGGCTGGTACGCGACCCGGAGCAGTTCGCCGCCTTCGGGCTGTTTTCCGGAGTCAAGAATGTCCCGGAGATCTTGCCGGAGGAAGCGGACCGGGAAGATAGTTTTTATATGTTCGCATCGGCATTTGGCGCCCGGCGGGACGTAATTGACACGGAAAACGATATTACCTATATGATCAAAAAACGCTTGGCCGAGGGACGGCAATTTCCCCGCGGTTATATGGCTACCGGCATGGAAGACAGCCATTATGAGGACAATCTGTATTTTATGAATAAGTACCGGGAATTGGGGCTTGAATGTGAGATTACCGTCGATCATGGCGCCCATAACTGGGAGTATTGCAACCGGCATGTCAAATTATTTTTAGACTGGCTGGATCTGGGGCAGACTTTTAAACGGGCAACCGAGTAATCACGCTATGGCCTGATATGACAGACCACATAACAACAGACAGGAGAAAGCAGGTATGGATATGGATAAAAATCTTAATATAAATACAAATAACAACAAACTGGCCGCTTCCGGCTATGTCGGCGACTACGGCCTGACGATCGACCGGCTGACACTAACCGGAACGTCGGCCGGGCAGTTAAGAGCGGAGGACATACAGCTTGAAAACCATTACTGTGATTTGTCCGGCCGGAAGCTTTCCGGTGGCATCAAGGAGGTTGTCAACCGGACAGGGGAAAGTACTTTTGAACTAGAGCCTTTCCTGTACCGCTACGACTTCCGGGTAACCGGCCATGGCGCAGCGGCCGGGCTTGATTGCCGCAAAGCGGATCTGAGCGAGATCTCAGTCAAGGGCTTGGCGGATTTCACGGCTTATAATGAGGACGGGGTAGTATACCGGCTACAGGAGCCGGAGGCCGACGAGCCTAGGCCGTTAATCCTGTTCTTACACGGCGGCGGGGAGTGCGGCACCGATAACTGGCTGCAGATGACCGGAACCATCGGAGCGCTGCAATTGGGAAGAAGATACCCTGACATGTATGTCATGGCTCCGCAGGCTCCCGATTACGGCATGAGCATGGAGGAAGCTTTCCGTCAACTTACCACGCTCGGGGATCCCTTCAAAGTGGAGCTTGGGATGCAGCCCTTTACCGCCAAGGGAATCCGGGGCTGGAACCGCGATTATCTGATGAAAGTCTGCGCCGTCATTCGCCGTCTGGTGAGCGCCGGCAAGGTTGACGGACGCCGGATCTATGTCTGTGGGATGAGCATGGGCGGCGGCGGGGTGCTGACGGCACTTTCGGTCGATGCAGCACTTTTTGCTGCCGCCTTGCCGATCTGCCCGAGCATGAACGGGGAGACATTTTCCGCCCTCAGATTCTTGCCGCCGGTACCGACCTGGATCTGCGCAGCCTATATCGATCACAGCCGCTCACGTCATGCCTATATCTTAGAGGCCGTGCAGAATCTCTGGCAGATGGGACGGACTGATGTCCACTATACGATTTTTAATGAGGATGAACTGGCACGATACGGTATCGGTACTACTCCTGACCTAACCGCTAAAGAACTGCTGGCAGAAAACCATAACGTCTGGATCCTGCCTTTACGCAATGAAAAAAGTATCTTGGACTGGATGGTCTCTCAGCAACGTTCCTAGTAGCCCCCCTGTCAAGCCGGCTTACCCCGACGGTGATGGCCGCTTATTTTTCAAGTACTTTTTCCGGTAATCGGTCGGGGTGACGTCTTCATACTTTTTAAACATCTGGGTAAAATGGGAGAAATTAGTATAACCCAGTTCCATGGCGATCAGACTGACGGAAATATTAGGATTTTCAAGGAGGTTTTTCGCCACGTCCACCTTGGTCTTAAGAATATAGTTCTTGATATTCTGCCCGGTTTCATTCTTGAATAACTTGGTGAAGTATTCCGGACTCAGATGGACATGGTCGGCGACATCGCGGACAGAGATATTTTGTGCCAGATGGTTCAAGATATAGTCCTTGGCTTTGGCAATCTCGTTCTTGACCGGTCCGTTTCCCGGCCCGGCGGTTTCCATCGCCTGGATCATGAAGTCAATCGCTTCGCGCAGGGCCGGAACGGACTTGAAGCCCTCCATGTAATCGTTATAGCGGTAGCTGTCGTTGAATAGCTGCGGGATGTCAATATTATGTTCATAATAATAACTAAAAAACATCTGTGTCAGCTGCTGGTGCAGCTCGCAGAGGCTGCGGAAACTGACACGGTCGATCGCGACCAGCCCGTCAAGGTAAGTCATGATATTGGCGCGAAGGATTTTTTTCTGTCCGGCCCTTAGCAGCCGTTCCCAGTCGGCCGCCGCTTCCGTCGCTTCGTCGATTTCCGGCCGCTCCATAACCAGCCGATCTTTTGACTGCCGAAACGAAGCCTGCCGCTCCATCGCCGGTTGATCGGTAGGCTGTCGTTCTGCCGCCTTCCGATCCAGAAAAAGTCCCGGCTTAAGGCTGACATTGTTATCAATCATGGCATGAAGCCTGCCGACTTCATCCCGTAGCTGTGCAAAAGGGGATGTCTCACCAGCATAAACAGCCGTCGCACCAGGCAAAGCGTCAGCCAGCTGCCGCTGGAAGCGGCGCAGCCCCTCGGTCGCCTCATCCAAAACCGCCGTGTCGTTGCAAAACAGCAATATGACCGGCTGATGATATTTATTCTGTGTCACCAGCGGATAAACCGGCAGGCCGATATCCGCAGCGGCCAGCGCTTCTAAAACCTCCTTTTTAAGCGTGTTAAAAGACAGGCCGGCGGCCGGCGGCCCGGCGGCATAAACCACGACAATCACCAGCCGGACATAGGAAGCAGTGTCAACCGGATAGCCGCTCTCATTGAGCAGTTCCATTGCCTGGCGCACCGTCGCTTCATACCGCGAGAACAGGTTAAATGTGGTATGGGCGATCATCTCCTCTTCATTGATTTTATACAGCCGGCCATAATTATAAAGCTCTTCCAGCCGGCGGTCATCCTTTATCTTCCGGACAGCCCGGCTCAAGACTTCCTCGATCTCGTCATATGGCGCCGGCTGGACGATATAATCAAAGCAGCCCAGCCGCAGGCTTTCCCTAGCATAACTGAAATCCGTGTGAGAGGTCAAAAAGATCCGGATCATCCGCTGTCCGCTGTCCATGATCCACTGATTCAGTTCCAGCCCGCTTTCCCCCGGCATCTCAATATCGCACAGCAAAATATCGATCTGATGGCCGCTGATAACCGCCCGTGCCTCATAAGCACTGGTTGCCGTCAGTACGGTTTCAATACCCAGCCGTTCAAAATTAACTCTTGCCACGATGCCGTTGATGACCGAAAGCTGGTCATCGACAATCAATATCTTCATTTTACACCCCCCTGTATTGCGCAGAATGTGTCTGGAAAACTGCTCAAATTGCCTCCGCATCCGCTTGCGTGGATTGGTCGGATTGATCCGCTCCGTTAATCGGCAGACAGATCAAGGCCACAGCCCCGCCGACCGGTTCGTTTAAAAAAACCGCATGATAGTCCTGATAGATCAGCTGGATCCTCTTCATCAGATTGCTGATCCCGACATGGTCATTGCCATACATCTCCACCTGTTCCTGATTCAGTTTCCGCAGCATCTCCTCGCTGTAGCCGACCCCATTATCGCTAAGGCGCAGTCTCAGGTAAGCCTGCCCTTCCATGTCTGACCGGTCGATCCGGATGGTAAAGCACAGCGGGCCGCTAGTCCGGCCGCAATACTTAAAAGAGTTCTCCAGAAAGGTCTGGATCAGCAGCGGCGGCACGGGATAATCAAGCAGCTGCCGGTCAACCTGCTGATGGAGAATCAGCGGTTTATCCATATCCAGCAGCAGAATATTATAATAGTCGTTAACCTCTTTTAGTTCTGCCCTCAGCGGCACCAGCTTGAGCGTATCGTGAAAAATATAACGTAAATGATCAGAGAACGCTAGGATCATCCGCCGCATCTTTTCATATTCTTTATTTTCCGCCATGTGATACAGGCTTTTCAGGCAATTGATAAAGAAATGGGAACGGGTCTGCAGCTGAAGGTATTGCAGCTCAGCATGTTCTTTCTCCTGTTCGATGGATCGGTTATCCTGCTCAAGGGTGATTTTTTGCCGGATCAGGCCGCTGAGCGCGTCATTGATCTGCTGCAGCTCCCGGACCCGGTTTTTCCGGACCGGAAAAACCGGGCTATGCCCGGACTCCAGATACTCCGCCGCTAGGGCTATCTGATTCAGCGGAAAGATCAAGAATCGCCGGATCAGCGTAAACACCACCGAAACCAGAATGCCCAAAATCAAAAACACCGCAATCATTAAGATCACTGAAACCCGTGAATAGACCCAGAAATGACCCATCGGGATAATACAGCAGATCGAAAGCGGCAGGCCGGCAAGGGGTGCGGCCTGAATCAGATGACCGTCAACCGGATAAGTCGACGAGTCACCGGAATCTTGGATGTCAGCGATAGTAATATCCGCCTGCGCGGCATAGCCTGCGTTGGTCAGTATATCCGTGTCGTTGTAAAAAGCAAACTGCAGCAGCTGTTCGTCCGGCTGATAATCGCGGATTATGATCTTTTCTAGGTCAATGACCGAGCAGACGTACATATCCCGTAGTTTATAAGTATTCATCAATAACGAATACTGCGTGTCCCGGAATACAGTCCACTGGTTCAGCAACGATTCATCGGTCTGGCGGCAATGGTCCATCAGCTTCTGTTTCAGTTCAATCATTTCACTGGTAAGGTACTGGGAAAAATTGCGGCCATATTTATACATGGAAATACTGCCCGCTTCGTTAAATATCAGGATGGCCGTCGGCGGGGCGACCCGGCTCCTGATCGTATGACGCAGGTTGTACTCGTAAACAATCTTTTCGGATGCGGTGTAGTTGCCTAGGGAAAGGGCGATAAAATTGTAGTCATCGGTATAGGTTTCCTGATTGAAAGACAGCAGGCTGGCGGATGTGGATTCCAGCTCGTATTTGTAGAGATCCAGGATCGCCTGGCTGTAAGACTGGATCTGCCGACGGTAGCTGTGGAAAGAATAGGCGGCAAGCAGGATAAAGCTGAGCACGATGGTTATGGCGATAATGGAAAAGCACGCTATAAACATTTTTTTGACGGAGGTCTTAGGAGGGGTCATGGCGGTTTCTCCGGGGGATATAGTTTTGTTTTGTTACCCTGTTCTTAATACTTATTATAAACACATAAGAAAGCTTTATCCATTTGGGCTGTCTCATCTAATCTAGACATCATAAGGCCGCCGTGACTGATATTCTAGCTGATTCTCCAGATTTTATCGTTACTAAAATATTACTATCTAATTTTTGGTATGTCAATAATAAAAGCTTTTCTATGGTTTTTATAAGTATTTCTTCCGTTAATGACTGGCTTAAACGGTCATCGTGAACTCTCGCCTGTAAGGAGATAGCGTACTGACAAGTCAGTTAATTCAATAATGTAAACGTTTGACATTTTTTTAATATATATGATATAATAGATACTAGGAACCCGCAAATAAATACCTTTTGCACCCACATACGCATCCGAGAAGGAGGACTTATGGGTAATATGAAACTACATCCAGGAGACCCGGATGATACCAACCGGGAATATCTACCGGAAAAGCTAAAAGGCACACAGATCGTAGTCAATGAAAACGGGAATAACTCCCAGCCTTATCCCGGCCGTCTGTCAGAGCATCATGGCCTGATTACCGGTGATGAAGAAGACGAGTGGTATGAGTATATCCCAGCCAGCTATAACCCAGCCAACAAAACGCCGCTGGTGATATCCCTGCACGGCGGAATGATGACCGGCTGGGGGCAGGCGGTGTATACTTCCTGGACATTGGCGGCTGAGCGTGATGGCTTCATTGTTCTTTTTCCCAATGCTCATCTTAACCGTTTCTGGCAGGTACATTGGGGAAGCTGGCAAAGAATACCCGAAGCGGAACCGGATATTCCCCCGGAAGTCCCTCGCGCGCCGGAGGATATGGCCGAAAACCATGATGTTTCTATGATACTGAAGCTGATAGAGCGCATGAAGAGTAACTATAACATTGATCCGGAAAGGATTTTTATGCAGGGTATGTCGATGGGGAATATGATGACTTCCCTGTTTGCCCGGCATTACGGCAATCTCTTGGCTGGGGCGGCCGGATCCGGCTGTTTTACCTTCCCGTCATTACTTTATGATCAGGAAGGCGGAATTGTCAATGTCGGCGGACCGCTGCCGTTTTGGCAGTCGATGCCGGAACAGAATCAGATCCCAGAGTGCCGGAGTGATGAATTGTTGGCCTTCCGGGATAACCTGCAGTATTGGCGGCTTCTTAACGGCTGTGAGCAGCTTCCGGCAATCCGGATTGAGGGGGAATATAACTGGGCTTTCTTTAAAGGCCGGCAAGCTGACTTTGTTTTTCTGGATATCAAGAACCGTGACCACGGTCAGACTTTTGACGACGCGGCTCTAGTCTGGGACTATTTTTTCTCAGGATTAAGCCGGAAGCCGGACGGATCGGTTTGTTGCGGTCCGACGGTGCGGCCACAAAGCGGCGACAGGTGGGCTGTGGCTGTAGCGGCTGGATGCCGTCTAGCCTGGTTCCGGAACCGGATGGTAGAGATGCCCGGAGCAGCATTTAAGAAAAAGAAACTGAAATACCATGGATTGGAAGGGGGTGAAAAAGTTCGGGGAGAATATCTATATGTACCGCTTGCCTTCCTAGCCGATGTTTTTGATGCCGCTTATCAGAGTGAGCATGAGGGCCAGACGGTGACATTGACTCTGGCGGACGGAAGGAAGGTGCAGTTTGCCAGCGGCAGTATCGGCTGCCTGATTGACCAGCAGCTTAGCGCCATGTACTGCGAGGCTGTTTATCTGGATCGTGATCTGTATGTCTCAGTTGAATGGTTTATGCGCGCTTTATTTAATCTGCATGTTTCGGGCAGTGGCGATACTGTTTATGTAACCGATCATTTCAACGAATTATCGCTTTTTATGGCTGAGCTGATTCATGATATTTTAAGCGGTGGCCTAGCAGAAGGATGACCGCATATAAAGAACCGGATATTGAAACAATGTAATAAGAAAAGTAAATAAAATTATTATAGAAAGAAGGAAGAAATATGGAATACAAAGTAAAGCTTTTACCGGGAACACCAGATGATGATAATCGGGATTATCTGCCGGAAATCATTAAAACAACCGATGTGGTAGTCAACGAAAATGGCAATAACTCCATCGTATATCCCGCCCGCCTTCAGCGATTCGAAGCGGTGGTGGCCGATGGCCTGACTGATATCTGGTATGAATATGTTCCTGAAAGCTATGATCCCCAGCGGAAGACACCGCTGGTTATCGGCGTACATGGCGGCCTGATGACCGGGTGGGGCCATGCTATCTATACTTCATGGACACTGGTGGCCGACCGGGAAGGTTTTATCTGTGTCTTTCCCGATGCCCATGAGCAGCGGATGTGGGCTATTCCCGGCATAACGGATGACGTGGAAGGCAACAGCCGGGTCGGGCTGCCAAGCTTTGACGTACCAAGTGAAATCGAGGACAATCATGATGTCAAGACTTTTCTTGGGTTGATTGAGCTGATGAAAACAAAATATAATATTGATGAAGGGCGGATATATATGCAGGGTATGTCGCTGGGCAATCTCATGACCGGGCAGTTTGCCAGAAACTTTGGTAATATCCTGGCAGGCGCGGCCGGATCGGGCGGGCCGAGCGAACCGCCGCTTATCTATGACAAAGAAGGGAAAATCATTAACCGAGCCGGCCATCTGGCCGTCTGGCAATCACGTCCGGAGAAAAACGGTTTGCCGCCGGGTAAGGACTATGATGAATTTGTGGTGAACAAGGTCAACCGTTTTTATTGGATGTATCTTAATGAATGTAACCCGCTTCCGCAGATTAAGATTACCGGCGAGAATAACCTGGCTTTTTATACGGGTAAAAAAGCGGATCTGGTCTATCTGGATATCAAAAACCGTGATCACGGCCAGACTCTGGATGAAGCTTTTCTTTATTGGGATTATCTGTTTTCCGGAACCAAACGGCTGGCTGACGGAAGTATTGAACACACGGAGACAGTCCGGCCGCGCCAAGGCGACGAGTTTGCCATTGCGGCAGCCGGCGGCTATGACACTGTCTGGTGGAACAATCAGCCAGTTCCTTTAAGTACGGCGGCAGTCAGTTGGCAGAAACTGAAGTATCACGGTTTGAACGGCGGTCATAAAGTGCGCGGCGAATATGTCTGCGTCCCGCTTAAGTTTTTAGCAGAGGTTTTTAACGCTCAGTATCAGCCGGCTGAAGATGGCTTGACAGCAGTGTTGATCCTGCCCGACGGACGGCGGCTGCAGTTTGCCCGGGGCAGCATCGGCTGCGTGATCGACAATGAAATCCGCAGCATGTATTGCGAGGCACTGCATGTCGGACAAGAACTGCTAGTATCCTTGGAATGGTTTGCTTCTTATTTTTACAACCTGCATGTTACGTCCTGTGACGGGGTTGTGTATGTCACCGATCATTTTGCGGTGCTGTCCGCTAATATGGCGGATCTGATCCGTGATATCTTAAAAGGTGAGGCACTGCCGCCGGAGGTGAAGTAATAAAGTTGTAATTGGTTGACTGGCTGATGAAAAGATCCTACGGTAAAGAGAATAAAAAACTGTAATTGCCCAAATAAACATGGTATAGTGTTTTTAGGAAGTGAGCCAATGAAAAATAATCAATAAGGAGATTATAATGGCGACGATTAAAGACGTGGCAAGAGAGGCCGGAGTGTCGGTTGCTACTGTTTCGCGGATCATGAATAACCGGGGGGCGATCAGTGACAAAACCCGGAAGAAAGTCCATAAGGTGATGAAAGAACTGAATTACCTACCGAACGAGATGGCCCGTGCTTTACAAACTAAACGGAGCCATATCATCGGCTTGGTGGTTCCGCTGATTGATTACAGTTTTTTCAGCCGGCTGACCGATGCCGTTGAGGAAGCCTGCTATGACCGTGGGTATAAATTGCTTCTTTGCAAATCCAACCGCCAGAAGAAACGGGAATTGGAGATGCTGGAGATGCTTCAAGCCAACAAAGTGGCCGGCATCCTGCTCTGTAGCCGTCTGGGCGATGCCGGGATCTATGCCGGTTACGAACTTCCGATTATCAGCATCGACCGGGAAATCACCGGCATCCCTTCGGTAACAGCTGACAATCAGAGCGGCGGCGTTCAGGCCGCCCAGGCGCTGATCAAGGCCGGCTGCCGCCACCCTCTGCTTTTTGGCATTGATGTTCCCGCATATATGATGATGAGCCTGCGTTACCAAGGCTTCCGTGAAGCCTGCGCCAGACATGCTCTTGACTGCGCCGAGCTGATGGTCACAATGGACGAAATGAAGGAAACGGATGAAACGGATGCGGACGGGATGCTTTTGGCCGACAAGCTGGTTAAGTACCTTCATAAACACCCCCATATTGATGGGGTTTTTATCACGAGTGACATGCTGGCCGCCAGACTGATCTGTTCCGACCAGATGGCCGGTTCGGTCTTTTCCGATCTGCCCATTGTTGGATATGACGGCCTGGAAATCGCCGGATTGCTGAAATTGACGACCATCGCCCAGCCGATTGCTGCGATGGGCGAATGTGCAGTCGATCTATTAATCCGCAAGATAGAAGGCAAGCCGGTTCCGGAGCGTTCGATACTACCAGTGGAACTGGTGGAGCGAAACTCGACTCGAAAACTGGTTATTGACAGACACCCCGCACAATACTAAGCAGCTGCCACAATTCCCTCTAAGAGAACCGTAGTCCTTACAGCTCCAGAGCTTCATATGCCAGATCGCGTATAGCCGGGTGAATGACATCGTAGGCGATACGCATACCCAAAACATGCTGGGTATAGCAGATACTAAGACGGTGAAACGGATCCACCAAGCTATAGGCACCGGCCGCCCCGTCCCAGCCAAATTCACCGAGCGGGCTTTTAGCTGCCTGAGGATCGCTCATTACCCGGACACCTAAGCCATAATTATAACCGACTTTACCGCTCTCCTGAAAGTCCGCCCGCATGACACCGGTCAGATAACCGTAGCTCAATCGCATAACCGACTGCTCACTGAGAATCCGGGTGCCGTCGGCGGCGCGGCCGCCGTTACATAAGGCCTCCAGAAAGGCGCTGTAAGCATCAGTGGTACCGATCAGGCCAGCGCCGCCGCTTTCATAAGCTTCCGTAAGCTGAAAGCTATTACTTAACCCGGCAGCGGCCATCGCGCCGGTTGCCATGTCGATGGCATACTGTGCCGCCAGCCGCTCCTTGACCGGGCCGTCCCGGAAAAAGAAATCGCTGGTCTTTAACGGAGCAAACAAATTAAGGGATAAATATTCGCCCAGTGTCATCCCGCTCACCGTTTCGATGACAGCCCCCAGAACATCATGAGCCAGGCTGTAGCCCCACCGAGCCTGCGGTTCATAGATAAGCGGCATGTCAGCCATGGCCCGCACCATTTCCCGGGTTCCAGCGCGGCCGCCGCTTTGTTCCGCCGCCTGACGGATTGCCAAAGCTTTCGTATCATAGGAAAATCCGGCAGTCATCGTCATCAGATCGATGATACGGATGGGATTATGAGCCAGATGACAGGGCGCATCCGCGGCCGGCCAGTCAAACGGAAAACCGTTTATTACAAAATTATCCGCCACCCGCATGATACCAAACTCCGGCAGATACTTCCGCAGTTCATCATAAAAGCCCAGCCGTCCCTGCTCAATGAGCTGGAGAACTGCTGTCATCGTGATTAGCTTGGTCATGGAATAGAGATAAAATAGGTGCTGTTCATTAAGCGGAATCTGCCGCTCATAATCTGCGTATCCGCACATATGCCGATAAACTGTCTGATGGTTATAGGTGATTTTCAGATCCAGCGCCGGTACACCGTACCGGCCCTCTAAAGAATCCAAGTAGTCAGTTAAGGGGGCAAAATTCATCACAAACCTCCGTATGTTCTAAGTATAAAAGAAATGTCAAAAAGGGTTACCGGCATCAGCATCCTTAAGGCCAAAAAACTTAAGGGCTTCTTGGATGGCCAGATCCCAGAAACTCCACTCGTGTTTATAACCAGGCAGCGTAAACCATTGGGCTTCCAAGCCGATTTCCTGGCAGTGCTCTTTAAACAGCATCAGGTTACCATATATCAGGCTGTCGTCTTCGCCGCAGGCAAACATCAGCCGCGGCAGCGTACCGGTTCCAGCCTTTTGGTCGATAATATCCCAGACATTCTCATTGGAAGCGATAAAAGCCTCTAAGCCGCCAGCATTGTTCAGTGATCTTTTCAGGCGGAAATTCTCCGTATCCAGCATCATATCTTCATTGCCCGGCCGCATCTGATGGAAATCCTGCGGCGCGGCGGAAAGCACCGCCGCCGCGGCAAAGCGCTCTGGAAAGTTGACGGCATATTTAATGGTTCCCCGCCCGCCCATCGACAGGCCGGCAATAAAATTATCTTCCCTCCGGTCACTGACCGGCAGCCAGCCATAGATCAACGGCATCAGCTCAGCGGTAAGATAATCGTACATCCGGTAGCCCATCATAAACTCATTCCAGTTAGAGTAATTGGAATTTAACGCCGCCGGCATGACCACCACCAGATTCCGCTGGGATGCATAAAGTTCGATATTGGTGCGCCTTACCCAGTCGGTATTATCGCCGAAGGTTCCGTGCAACAGCCAAAGCACCTTATATTTCTCCCCGTTACGGTAAAAATCAGCCGGTGTTATCTGACGTGGCTTGTCTGGCAAAATGACGCTAATCTGATGATTGCCGCCAAGATATTCGCTTTCATAATTGTAGGTCAGCAGTGACATATTTTTTCTCCTTTATAGTTTTTAATTTATATTTTTAGTATCTTAGGGTTACTTTATAATTATACTTGTGTTATTTTTGCGTGTTATTCATGCATTAGGATATTCATCCATTAACATAGGCAGCTATATTACAGTTCCCGCTCCTCCCCGCGCTCCGGATCATAATACCGGATCCGGTAAGCCTTTGTCCGGAAATCGGCATGCAGCTCGGTCCAATAATCTCCGTGCCGCCATGTGACAGCCAAAAGTCCATTTTCTAAATCGTCTTCCACCGCAATATCCCCATTAAAACCCGGATAGCTGTTGCGGAACCGCATCACTTCAAACATACGGGTCAGCAGCGGTGTCCGGACGGCTTCCGCAATCTCTTCCGACGAATACGTATGGCGGTTGATGCTGCGCGGTTCTTCTCCGCGTTTTAGTGCCTCGATATCATTTTCCCCAGCCAGCAGGCCGACATAGTACACCTGCGGAATCCCCGGGGCATAGAACTGAACCAGACGGGCCAGCAGGTAGGCGTCATCGTCACTGCCAAGCGCCGAATAATAAGTACACATCAGCTGATAAGTCTGTTTCCGCCCATCATCCTTCTTTATAAAACTAGGGAATTTCATATGCGCTTCCGCCGGCTTGGTAATCAGCCCGACCTCTTTCTGCACCACTTCGATCTCCTCATCGGTCAGCAATCCGGCCACATCGACGACCCCGATCCCGTCATGGGTATCAAGTGTGGTGAACTGCTTCCGGGGACAGATCTTCAGCCAATGAATCAACCGGTCGGTGCGTCCGGTCATAAGGCCGTGCAGCAACAGCATCGGCAGCGCAAAATCATAGACCCAGTAACCACGATCGGCCATCTTCATCTGGATCTGGTAATTCTCATGGATCTCCGGCAGCATCTCGACACCGCTTTCCTTAAGCGGTTCCATACCTATCTCCAGCACCTCCCATATCTCCGGCTCGACAAAAAAGCAACTGGTTCCCGGCCGCTTCGAAGCATAAGCAAAAGCATCGAAACGGATCAGCGGGGCATGGGCGGCCAGCCGGCGCAGATTGCGGTCATAATAGTCACGGGCCGCCTGCGTATAAGGATCAATATCCACCTGCTCGGCAAAAAAAGTATTCCATAGCTTAACGTTCTTCCCGTCCCGGCGGGTAAATTCAAAATAGGGTCCCTGCTCCTTACGCCGATACAGAACCGCCAGCTCTTCCTCAGTCGGTTCGCCGCCTGGCCAGAATTCATTCCAGTGGATGAATAAATCGCGGTAGGGTGAAGCATCGCCATTCTCCATATAGTCGTTAAATTCCTGACACCGCACCGAGGCATGATTCAGCATAAAATCAACCATCAGATAATATTTCTCGCCCAGCCGGTCAATATCATCCCAAGTTCCGAAAGCCGGATCGACGCTGTCATAATTGACGACGGCAAAGCCGCGGTCTCCGGATGACGGGAAAAAAGGCAGGATGTGCAGCCCGCCGAACAAGCCGGGAAAATAACGCCCCAGCACTCCTTCCAGACCGGCTAGATCAGTACTTAAGCTGTCAGCATAAGTAATAAGCATAATTTTATTTTCTATTTTTTTCATGGATTCCACAAACCCTCCTTCTATGTTAACTGATTCTGTTTCCTTCCGTCAACCTTTGACGGAACCGACCGTAATACCCTTGACAAAATACTTCTGAAAGAAGGGATAGGCCGCCAAGATCGGAATTACGGCAATCATCGCCAGAGCCATGCGGATGCTGACATTGGGCATCTGCCTGGTACTTACCATAGCGTTTGAATGGGACTGCAAAAAGGTAACGTTGGCCATCACCGAATTCAGGACGTTCTGGATGCCATACAGCTCCGTGCGAACCGAAAGGAAATAAACACCGTTGGTCCAGTTATTCCAATACGCAATGGCTGCCATCAAGGCCACGGTGGCCATGATAGGCCGCGACATCGGCGTGACGATCCTGGTTAAGATCCGCAGTTCACTGCTACCGTCGATCCGGGCGGCCTCAATAACTTCGTCAGGGATATTGGACATGATATAGGTCCGCATCATAATGACAAAGAAAGCATTCATCATCAAGTAAGGAACCACCATCGCGGCAAACGTATCACTGATATTGAATATCCGAGTATATATCAAGTACGTAGGGACAAATCCGCCGTTAAACAGCATCGTAAAAAAGAGAAAGAAAGAAATTACCTGTCGCCCGTACAGATCCTTGCGCGATAGCGGATAGGCAAACAGGGTAGTCATTAACACATTGGCACCCGTTCCGACGGCAGTGATCGCAAAGCTCATGAAATAAGCCCGGAGGATCGGTGCCCGCAGGTTCCATAAATAGCTATAGGCATCAATGCTGAACTGCCGCGGATACAAATCATAGCCGTAGAGAGCCAAGGTGGCTTCATCCGTCAGCGAACCCGATAATAGGAGGATAAAGGGCATCAGGCAGATCAGGCATAACGCAGTAACGAAAACAGTCATGGCAAGACGAAAAATCTTGTTTTTATAAATCATCATTACACCTCCGTAGTCTTAAAATAAAGCACTGTCCTTGTCTAACCTACGGACAATGATATTGGCGAGCAGCACTAGGATAAAACCAAGCACCGACTGCATGAATCCAGCCGCGGTCGAACGGCCGATGTCGTTGAGCTGCAGCAATCCTCGGTAGACAAACGTATCGATCGTCTGGGTGGTACTGTAGAGCATCCCGCTGTTCATCGGCACCTGATAAAAAAGCCCGAAATCGGAATAACAGACCCGGCCGACCGCCAGCAGGACCAGCGTGATAATCGTCGGCTTCAGCGCCGGCAGGGTAATGGCGGTAATCTGCTTGCCAATCCCCGCCCCGTCAACCACAGCGGCTTCGTAATAAGCTTTGTCCACCCCGATCAAGGTCGAGTAATAAAGAATCGAGCTGTAGCCAAAATTCATCCATAGGTAAACAATGGTCAGGATATATGGCCAGTGCTTGGGATTGTTATACCAGCTGATCGGTTCAATCCCTAAAAGCGGCAGGACGGAATTATTTAAAAAGCCGTTATTGCCGCTTAAAAACGCGTAAACGATATAACTGACGATCACTGTCGAGAGCAGGAACGGAATCAGGATCACCACTTGGCTTGTCCGCTGAAAGAACTTGGACCTGACCGCATCCAGCGCAATCGCCGTCAACACCCCGGCAAAATTACCCAGCAGGATAAAGGCCAGATTGTACAAAATAGTATTACGGAAAAAGATCACCGCCTCGTTGCCGCGGAAAAGATAGACAAAGTTATCAAATCCTACCCACGGGCTTTGGAAAAGGCCCAGCGCATAATTGACCTTCTTAAAGGCCAGCGCCAGCCCGGCCATCGGCATATAATTATTGACGATCAAATAGATAATACCGGGTAAAAGCATTAAATACAACGGAATACTGCGTCTGAATCTATGAATCGCACTTTTTTTCCTCATAAATAAATGTTTCCTCCTAATCTGTTCATACTATACCTAGGATACTATTATTGCCAGTGCCGATGCTATCGGATTTCTGCTGTGTATTATCAGATTTCTGTGAAAAAGTGATTTTGATGCTCTTTGCGGTTTCTTTCTATCTGGAGCGTACCTTAGCAAGTGACCGTAGCAGAAAATCAATGATTTATGTCAGAAAAACGATAGCATCTTGATTTCTGACTTTGTTACCATTAAGTCAGTCAACAAGAATCAAATAAAATATCACCATAGGAGGACAATTATGAAAGCAAAGTTTTATCAAAAAACCGTTGCCTTGCTGCTAGGGACCTGTATGATCATCAGTCTGCTGGCTGGCTGCGGCAATACCGGCGGCGATACCGGCACCAATGACACCGCCGATGGTCAGACTGCCTCGGATGCCGGCGCAGCGGAAGGAACCGCAGCAGAAGATAATTCTGCATCAGCGGGTGAATATCCGGTCATCCGAATGAACTACCATATTGTATTCGGTAGCAGCGACGAAGCGGAAATCGAAGAAAAGTTAAACGTTATCATGCGGGAAAAGGCCGGCGCCGAAGTGGATCTGGTCGGTATTGAGTTTGGTAACCTAGTCACCCAGACCAACCTGATGTTGACCGGCGGCGATGACGCCTTGGATTTATTTACCTCTTTCTGGTATACCTCAATCAGCAACTTGGTCGCGAACGGCCAGATTATTCCGCTGGACGATCTCCTAGAATCGGACGGGCAGGACGTCCTGGCTCAGTTCGAAGGTTTTGAAGAATATCTGGACTGCGCCCGGGTCGGCGATGCCTTATATGGCACCCCTTCCGTTTATGCATGGTGCAGCGAGAATCTGTATATGGTTCAGCGGTCTACATCCGAAGCCGCCGGTATCGACTGGAGCCAAGTAAATGATCTGGATTCGATGACCGAAGCCATGCTGGCTATGAAGCAGGCCAGCCCGGACAAGTATTTTATCCCCGGTTCTACTGAAACCTACTGGATCCCCAAAGACATCGACTATTTCGGTGATACCAACTTCTTAGGAGTACTGACCAATCCGACCGAAAGCACAACGGTGGAGAATTACTACGAATCGGATTACTTCCTTAATTTCTTGGAAAACGTTAAGATCTGGAAAGAAAATGACTTAATCAGCCCTGATCCGTTAAGCAATTCCAGCCCGACGCTTCTTAATCTCCAGGCCGGTATCGTTGACGGAACCCCTGGTTACAGCTGGGATGCCCAGGTCGGCATCGCCTCTTCAGGGGCTCAGAATCAGTTGGATGTGGTCGGATCCGCCGTTACCGAACCGCTGGCAACCAGCGGCGACGTCACCACCTATATGTGGCATATCAGCTCTTTCTGTGAAGACCCCGCGGCTGCCATGAGAGTCCTCGGCGTACTGTATTCCGATCCGGTAGCGGCACAGTTAGTCGCCAACGGCATTGAAGGCAAAGAATATGTCATCAATGAAAACGGCCAGATGGAATATCCGGAAGGCAAAGGTATGGCCGACGTGAACTGGCCGGCCGCCAGCATGGCAGTATGGCCGAATGTCATGTTATGCGAGACCTGGAGCCATGAACAGCCCGATGTCTATGCCCAAATGAAAGAAAAGAACCGCGTCGCCAATAAATCGCTGGCCTTAGGCTTCCAGTTCGATTCAACGGCAGTGGCCAATGAGATGACCGCCTGTGCCAACGTGGTTGCCCAGTACTATATGCCGCTGATGTACGCGGAAAGCAATATTGACGAAACCCTGCCGGTCTTCCAACAGGCACTGAAAGATGCCGGCGTAGATACCATTATTGCGGAGAAACAACGTCAGTTAGACGAATGGCTGGCCGCTAAGTAATCAAACAATTTTCTATAAGAACACGAGAAGCCGCCGATTTACCGGTCATGTCAGTATATCGGCGGCTTTTATATGAATGATTTTACGAAAGAATAATACTCTTAATTACTGACTTGAGTCCGCAAAACGGACAGGGGGGCAATATGGAACAAACAAAACTTTGGAACCGTCCGTATATTTTTATACTTATTATCAATACCTTCAACGCATTTTCCTTTTATATGATTGCCACAGTTCTGTCAAAGTATCTGGTCAGCTTTGGTACTGATATTTCCCTGGCTGGCTTTATTGTCGGCCTGTTCTCGCTGACCTCGCTGGTCTGCCGGCCGTTTTGCGGGATCATGGCGGATCGGCTGAATAACGTCCGCTTGTTAAAATTAAGCAATATTTTTATGACCGTCGGCTTAGTCGGCTTTATACTGACCACCAGCATCCCGCTGATCATTTTCTTCCGAGTTCTGCACGGTATCGGTTTTGCCATCGGCGGAACGGCTCAGATCGCGCTGGCATCCCGCTACATTCCGGCTGGGCGGATGGGTGAAGGCATCGGCTATCAGGGCACGGGCATGGTAGTGGCCTCAGCGGTTGCCCCGGGGATCGGCTTGATGATTACCGAACAGATCGGCATGCCGGCGACCTTTCTTGCCGCGGCGGTATTGACAGTAGTGGCCTTTTTCCTGTTGTTTGCCTTTCAGGAACAAAGCGAGCAAGCCCGCAAAGCGTTCTCCCCTAAAGATTCTAAAAAGCGGCTGTCCTGGAGCGATGTGATTGCCGTCAAAGCCTTGCCATATACCTTTGTGGCCAGCACCTTTTCCTTTACGAACGGAATCATTGCCGCCTATCTGGTACTATATGCGGAAAACCTCGGCATTACCGGCGTCAGCGTTTACTTTACCGTCTGCGCCGCTGTGTTATTTGTGGTGCGGCCATTTTCCGGGAAGCTGATGGACAAGAAAGGACTGCACTATACCGTCCTGCCGGGACTGCTGGTGACAGCCAGCTCTCTGTTCATACTCGGTCGCAGCGCCAGCTTGCCGCTCATCCTGCTGACCGGTGCCCTGCGTTCCCTGGGCCAGGGTGCAGCGCAGCCGTCCCTTCAAGCTGGCTGTATCAATCGGGTCGGCCGAGAAAAAACCGGGGTTGCCACCAGCACCTATTATCTGGGCGGCGATGTCGGCCAGGGCATCGGACCGATGCTGGGCGGACTGATTATCGGCCAGCTTGCCGGCATCGCCGGATACCGGATCGTATTTGATATCTGCGGCTTGTTGATGTTGGGTGCGCTGATATTCTTTGTAGTGGTATCCCGCCGTAAGAAGGATGAGGCATAAATGGCTAGTGCTTAAAAGGACACCTTTATCCTTAGCATGCACATTAATAAAACGTACAGGAGATTAAGATGAGCAGACACATATATGACCGGCTACTTTGGCCGGAGGGAAAAAAAAGAACACTGACCTTGAGTTATGACGACGGCGTCACTCAGGATATCCGGCTGTTAAAAATCCTGAACCGCTATGGGGTAAAGGCGACTTTTAATCTCAATCCGGGGCTTTTCGGCGAGCATGGCACAGTATCCGCCGGCAAGAAAACAGTAGCGCACGATAAACTGTCGGCGCAGCAGCTTAAGCCGCTCTATCAGGGCCATGAAATGGCCGCCCACGGCCAATACCATATGGCACTGTGGGGGATGGATCCGGCCCGCTGCATGGAAGAGATTCTGACCAGTCGCCGGGAAGTGGAGCAACTTACTGGTAGTCCAGTAACCGGCTATGCCTATGCCTTCGGGGCGGACGAAACATCAATCGTTGAAGCCGCCCGTCAATGTGGACTGGCTTACGCACGCACGATTGCATCAACTGGGACTTTTCGGCTGCCGGATGACTTGCTCAGATGGCACCCCACCTGCCACCATGACGACGAAAATCTTTTCCGGCTGGCGGAGCAGTTCCTCAGCGAAGACTTGATTTTTTCACCGGACGGTCCGGCTCGGCTGTTTTACCTCTGGGGGCATAGCTATGAATTTGCGCAGAATGATAATTGGGATCATATGGAAACTTTTATCAGTCAGGTCGGACATAAGGCGAATATCTGGTATGCCACAAACGGCGAAATCGCCCAGTATCTTACCGCCTACCGTCGCCTGGTTTTCTCTGCTGACAGCCAGTATGTATATAACCCATCAGCCATTGCTGTATGGCTGGGCAGTACTTTTTCTGATATCAGCATCATGATTCTCCCCGGTGAAACCAAGGAACTTCCAGCGCCGGTGAGATTGTAGATTATTGGCTTTAATTAGATATATTTTGCTTTACCATAATCATATATTTACTACAATAACTGACAATCTGTCAAAATTTGTTCTATTGATTCCCAAATTAAAAGTGATGGGTTTTCTTTATAATACTATATTATGCTCATTGGTCAACAAAATAATTCCTTTTTGTAAAATTTATGCAAAATCAAATTAACAGAATCATTAAAAACCACACCATGTGAAACGCAGACTTAAAATCATTCCTAAAATAAATTCATTGACAACGTTAATATTTATGATATACTTTTAGTGTCAAAATATTTAATTTTATAATCAAACTAATAATTTAGCTAAGCCTAGATTCCAAAATCTAGCACACGGATTCCACGAAACAGAGGACAGCAAATGAATTATTTAACTATTAAAGAAATCCAGAAGATCATCCCCCACCGCCATCCTTTCTTGCTGGTGGACTATATTGAAGATTATGAGCCGGGCGTGTATGCCGTAGGCTATAAATGTGTTACCTACCGCGAAGATTACTTTCCGGGGCATTTTCCCGATGAGCCGGTTATGCCGGGAGTCTTGGCGCTGGAAGCACTGGCTCAGGTGGGCGCGGTGATTATACTGAGTAAACCTAGTAATAGAGGCAAAACCGCTTACTTCGGCGGCGTACAGAAATGTCGCTTCAAAGGAAAGATCGTGCCCGGGGACAAGGTCAAGCTGGATGTCCGGGTTATCCGGGAAAAGGGGCCGATCGGCGTCGGCCAGGCAACGGCAAGTGTGGACGGCAAGACCGTTGTGCAGGCGGAAATGATCTTTGTCGTCGGAAAGGCGGCCGGACAATGAAATATGATGAGCTTAAAATAGGGGATTTAATTGCTAAAATACCGATTGTCCAAGGCGGCATGGGGGTCGGCATCAGTCTGGGCGGACTGGCCGGCACGGTGGCCAAAGCCGGCGGCATCGGTTTAATCTCTTCCGCTCAGATCGGTTTCCGGGAAGCTGATTTTGATACCGATACCAAAGCGGCCAATATCCGGGCTATCGGCAAGGAACTTGCCAAGGCACGGGGAATCGCCGACGGCGGCATTGTCGGCTTTAATATGATGGTGGCTTTAAAATATTATGAAGAATATGTACGAGCAGCGGTAGCGGCCGGCGCGGACGTGATTGTCTCCGGCTCCGGCTTGCCGGTCGATCTTCCCGCCTATGTCAAGGATAGCCGTACCCTCATCGCGCCGATTGTCTCGACGGAAAGGTCAGCCTCGACAATCCTTAAGTACTGGGAAAGAAAATACCAGCGGACAGCTGATTTCATAGTTATCGAAGGACCCTTGGCCGGCGGCCATCTGGGCTTTTCCGACGACCAGCTGAATTTTTACAGTAAAACCGAATATGATCTGGAGATAACCAAGATCATCCAGCTGACCGGCCAGTATGAAAACCGGTTCGGACAGCGGATCCCGGTGATAGTTGCCGGCGGCATCGACAGCCGGGAGCAAGTCCATGAAGCCTTCGCTCTGGGCGCGGCGGGCGTTCAGGTCGGTACTGCCTTTGTGACCACGGTCGAATGTGATGCGCATCCTGCCTATAAGCAGGCCTATCTCCGCGCGGAAGCATCGGACATCGCTATCGTCAAAAGTCCGGTCGGCATGCCGGGCCGGGCCATCGTGAACCGTTTTATGAAGAAGGTACGGGATGGCCAGACGCTGCCGCCAGGACGCTGCCACCAATGCCTAAAAAACTGCCAGCCTGCCGCCATTCCTTATTGTATCACGGAGCGGCTGATTGCGGCGGCAACCGGCAATGTCGAAGAAGCACTGCTGTTTTGCGGTGCCAACGCTTATAAGGCTGATAGAATCACCACCGTAAATGCCGTTATTGACAGTCTGATGCGTTAATAAAACGGACTGATGATCTACCTTGACACGAGCAATATCTACTACATTAAAAAATCAATCTTTCCTTGAAAAACACCCCCCGATTTGCTATAGTCGAATTAACCGATATTAATCGCGCCCTCACGGCTATAGAAAACAGAAAGGGGTAATCCTTTGAAAATAATCAACCGCCCCATCCTTTCTTTCATAATCGCTCTCCTGCTGCTCTTCACCTTCTTAAGCAGCCCGGCTTCATATTATAAAGTCTCAGCTGCGGATGATACCGATCTTTTGCTTCAGGAATATCAGGATTACCGCCAGCGTTTTGACGGCATTAAAACGGCAGATGACATTGATGCTGCTGGTTTTCGGGTTATTGAAGACCAGATTTTTCCCATCCAGATCCTATCCTGCGGCGAAGCATCTTTTATTCCCGCCTTTGACCGCCAATACATGCGGCTTGCATTATTTCTTGCCGACAAAGACGGCAATATCGTCTACAAAACCGATCAGCTCGAAACCAATAACCGCAACCCCGGTGAACTGCTACAGTATAACCAAAGGATTGCCGCCGTCTCCTTTCTGGACATGAACCGGGACGGACTGACCGACATCGGCCTTATCACCTATTGCATGAACCGGTCGGGTGATTATTCCGGCAAATTTTACAAAGTCGGCGACGTCCTGTTTCAAAACAGCACTGGCTTTTACCGGGATTACCGTATTTCAGACAGGATAAACCGCTTTAGTATGAACAAAAGCATCAAAATGATCATCTCCTATGTGAGGGACCGCTATTCTACGGAATTTTTATACACCGCCACCACCCTTGCTGAACTGAAACAAAAAGGGCTACAGATCATCACTGAACAGCACTATACCCGGCAGTTTGAAAAGCTAGGGCAGCTGGAAGTCGTGCCGGGCTTTTATTCCATGGCCGATTATGATATCTTCATGATCTATCTGGTTGACGAACAGGGGGATATCGTCTGGAGCCTTCAGCCCATGGGCGAGTATGATAACCTCTATGCCTTAAAAGGTATGGCCTGGCGGGATATCGACGGCGACGGCATGCGGGATATTGCCGTCCTAGCGCGCTATAGTTATGAAAACAGCGTCGGACATATGATTATACAAACTGATTACAGCATTTATTATCAAAGAACCGATGGCTTTTCTGCCGATACCGAGCTGAAAAACCTGTACCGCTGCAGCGACGATACGACTATGACCGACCTGATACAAAATGCCCACTCATACTGGGGATGGCCTGATGAAACAACTTAATAATAATACTCAAAAGGAGCTGTTATGATAAAAATATTGATTGTAGATGACGAAAAATCCATATGTGACCTGATCGATCTGAATCTGACAGCCGCCGGCTATCACTGTACATCAGTACAGGACGGACTGGAGGCGATTGATAAGATCGAGCGGGGCGCTTATGACTTGATATTACTTGATGTCATGCTTCCGGGAGCCGATGGCTATGACATTATCGAATATATCCGGCCGATGAAGATACCGGTTATTTTTATTACCGCCAAGCATGAAGTCAAGGACCGTGTCAAAGGCCTAAAACTGGGTGCCGACGATTATCTGGTAAAGCCGTTCGACGTAGTGGAACTGGTCGCCCGGGTCGAGGCCGTACTGCGCCGCTATAACAAAGCCGACAGCAAGCTCACCTTCCGGGACATCGTGGTCGATGTGGAGGCGCGCCGGGTGACCAAGGCCGGCCGGCCGGTAGAACTAACCAACAAGGAGTTTGGTCTCTTGGTCTTATTCATCCGCAACAAAAATATTGCTCTCTTTCGCGAGATGTTGTATGAAAAGGTCTGGGAAGAAGATTACTATGGCGACAGCCGTACCCTTGACCTCCATGTCCAGCGCCTGCGGAAAAAACTGGGCTGGGAAAATAGTCTGATTGCCGTATACAAGGTAGGGTACCGCCTAGAACTCTAGAATGGAGACTGCGATGAAATTTTCCATCAAACTGCTGCTGCACACTATCATTGTTCTAGCTATCGCGCTCGGATTCAGCGGCTATTATTTTGTCAACTTTGTCTTTGAGACCTCCCTTAACCGAGAGGTCAATCAGGCTCTGGACGAAAACAGCATCCTTGGCTTTGCCTTTGAGACGGCTGCCTTGAACGTCCCGGCCAAATACGACGTGCTTTCCAACAGTTCTATTGAACAGATCGCCGCCAACCTTGCGACCGGGGGACACAGCACCGGACGCCTGATCCGTCTGAGCGATGAACAAAAAGAGGTCTTATATGCTAATGACAGCTTTGTCACCGGAAACGACCTCTTACAGAAAACTAATGAAAATACCAAGACCTATCAGGTCATTGAGCGGGACGGCAGCTACTATGTCCAGACCGGGGTCACTGTAAACGCCCTTGACCGGATTCTTTATCTGGAGACCATGAAGGATGTCTCCGAGGTGTTCCGGGAACGGGCGCTGGGGTTTTCCGTTTACCGCCGGGTGACTTTATTTATGCTGGTCTTAGGTACTGTAATCATGAACTTTATTGCTTCCTGGCTGACGAAGCCGATTCGCCTGCTGACCAGAGCCACCCGCCGAATGGCAACAGGGAATTATGATTACCGGGCCAGACAGGTCAGCAATGACGAACTAGGCCAGCTAACCAGTGATTTCAACAAAATGGCCAATTCCCTAGAGGAGAACATTAACAAACTGGAAGCCGAGCTAAAAGCCCGGGAAGACTTCGTAGCCGCCTTTGCCCATGAGCTGAAAACACCGCTTACTTCCATCATCGGTTATGCAGACATGCTGCGCTCCCGCAAGCTTAATGAAGAGAAAAGCTTTTTATCAGCTAACTATATCTACACTGAGGGCAAGCGGCTGGAGGCCATGTCCTTCCGGCTTCTGGATATCATCGTGACCAAGCGGCTGGAAACCGATTTTCAGATGGTGCCGGCAGATTCATTTTTCCTTTACCTGCGCGATATGTTCGGCACCGACGACCGGCTGATCTATCAGTTCCAGAATGAGCCCGCCATGGTGCGGGCAGAAAGCCACCTCATCAAAACCGTTATGGTTAATCTGATCGATAATGCCGGCAAAGCTTCCGAACCGGGCAGCCTCATTGAAATAACCGGCCGCCGGGAGGAAGGCGGTTACCGTTTTGCCGTCCGTGATCATGGCGTCGGGATTCCTTTGGAAGAACAGGCTAAAATCACGCAGGCCTTTTATATGGTGGACAAGTCCCGCGCTAGAAGCAAAAACGGCGCCGGTCTCGGCTTGGCGCTGTGTTCTGAGATCCTGTTGCTTCACGACAGCCGGCTGGAGATCGAAAGTACTCCGGGCGAAGGCTCCTGTATCAGTTTTGTTCTCTGGGCGGAAAACATGGAGGAATTATGAGAAAATCTATTTTAAATATATCCTTTTTACTCTTTGTCATCCTGACCGTCATCATCTCCGTCTGGGGGCCGGAAGCCTTGGCCACATACCAGGATCGCTTGATTTTAGGAAGATCCTATGAATTAGCAACGGAAAACACTGATGAGGGCTATCTCTACACCTTGAGCAATAATGACAAACTATATATTCTGTCCGAAAGTCTGAGCAGCCAAGTATTGCCGGAAAGTGACTTAAGCGCCCTGACCGGCAGCCAGGTTCCGGATCCCGATTACCAGGAACTGGGGGGCAGCTATGCTTTCGTGGTGAACCGCCGTGGTCCTTCCGGCCGGGAAATCACCGATGACCAGATCTTTGAAACTTGTAACCGGGAAATTGCCGCGTTAAAGGAACTGGGCATCCTGCCTGATGAAGTCCGGGAAGTGGATCGGCACTCCTATGACACCCTGCTTTATTCAGCCATCGATATCCTGGAGCCGCGTAACAGCGTGGCCGTCTGGAAGATCAATTTATCCGACAGCCAGTCCAATTATAACCGGCAGAACCGGGTGCTTGATCTCTATATCGATGCGGACAGCGGCAAGATCTACGAATTTTATGTGCGTACCGAACTGAAATGGGGAGATCTCAACCCGGACGAGATAATTGAAAAGTGGCAGGAATATATGGGGCTCCGGCCGTCGGTACCGTATGAGACAGAAAACCCGCTGCTGGAAACTACGCCGTATTTTAAGAAATATATGTTTTCCGGCGCGGGAGAGGAAAAAACGGTTGTGACGATCGGGTTTTATGAGGGGATCAATGAGCTGTTTCTTAAGATTACTAACTGATTAAATACAAATTTATTAACAAACTTCTGAATCGTAAAAAATACGTAAATGAATTGATGCAAATTTGATGCAACAAATATGTTAATCTGATACAAATAAGATGATCTTTTGATGCAGCTCTTGTGTAATCTATAAATCGACAGTAGTCGAGTGGATTATACAAGGGTTATTTTTATAGAAAACCATGCCCTCACAACTGCCAGCCAGAACACCGTAAAGCAACAGGCAGGAGGACACAGATGAACAAAAGCATACCGGTTATTTATTCAGATCACCCCATGGGGGTCGCCGTTAAAGTTTACCGGCTGAAAAATAAGAGTAATCGTTTACATATTTTTATTACTATCGTCCTCGCCTTGACACTTATCATAACCACAGTAAGCGGCGGCCTATATTGGATAAGGACGGCAGGCCTGCCTGCCGCCCCGGCAGCTACTGACGTCACTTCTGTCGCCGTACCTGCCATGCCAGCTATCCCGGAAGCTTGGGCCGACACCAAAAAAGAAGTCGCTGCCGCAGTTCCTGTACCGCCTTATGAAATAATTCCCAGTATTCCCGGCGTTCCGCGGATCATTTTGGATCCGGGACACGGCGGGGCGGACAGCGGCTGTGTAAGGGACGGAATAGCGGAAAAAGATATTAACTTAGCAATCGCCACATTGTTAGCCACACAGCTGACCAATGACGGTTATCAGGTTATTATGACACGTTCGGAAGATATCGACATGACCGTCGAGGAACGAGTGGAAAAAGCCAATTATTATCAGGGTGATGCCTTCGTCAGCATCCACCAGAATGCTTATGAAGGAACCGACGCCGCCGGCATTGAGGTCTGGTACCATGGGGCCGATTCCTCCCGGAACAGCAAGCGGCTGGCCCAGATCATCAATCAGCGGACCATGGAAAGCACCGGGGCAAGTTCCCGCAATCTATGGGATGAATCCGAGTTTTATGTCACAAACAATACTGTCATGCCCGCCTGTCTGATTGAAAGCGGCTTCTTATCCAATCGCACGGAACGGCAACTGTTGCTTGATCCGGCATATCAGGCACAGGTTGCGGACGGTATCGCACAAGGAATAAAATCTTTCTGTGAGCCCAAGTCCATGTATCTGACGTTCGACGATGGCCCGGACGGAGAAAATACGGAAAAGATACTGGATATTCTGGAGGAAAATAATGTTAAAGCAACCTTTTTTGTCATCGGCGAATATGTCCGCCGCTATCCGGACATCACCAGAAGGATTGTGGCGGAAGGCCATGCAATCGGCATCCACTGCGACGTTCATGATTACGGCAGCCTTTACCAAAATGCTGAAAGTTATCTTGACGATTTTGAAAAGGCCAGGCAGACCGTGCAGGATGTCACCGGAACCACTACCGATCTGTTCCGCTTTCCCGGCGGGAGCATCAATGCCTACAATAAGACGGTATATGATGACATTGTCAGTGAAATGACTGCCAGGGGCTATGTTTACTTTGATTGGAATGCCGGCTTGGAAGATGCCCTGAACCGTGAGGTTTTGCCGGAACGACTGATAGAGATGGGTGTCGCCAGTACCCTAGGAAGAAACAAAATCGTGTTCTTGGCACATGACACGGTAGATAACACGGTTTTATGCCTGGATGAACTGCTGGATCAGTTTCCGGAATACCGGATGGATATCCTGACTACAGCGGTGGATCCGGTTCAATTCTAGCTATCGGTTGATAGCATAAATGATTTTTGCGGGGGATGTTATGGTTAATTTTGCGGGAATGGAGTTTATCTTTAGGTTTTTACCGGTTTTTCTGATATTGTTTTACCTTGTACCGCGACGGTTCCGGGAAACGGTCTTGTTACTTGCCAGTCTGGTTTTTTATGCCTTCGGCGAGCTGACATTCCTGCCTTTGCTTATGGCGGCCATCGTGGTGAATTATTTGCTGGGCCGGAAGCCGCATAAAAAATATGTTCTGATCACTGCTATCATCCTAGATGTGCTGCTGTTGGCCGTATTTAAGGGACTGAGCATCACTGTTGACAGCAGCCTGCTGCCGCTGGGAATCAGCTTTTACCTGTTCCGAATGATCTCGTACCAAGCCGACCTGCTACGGGGAGAGATCCGGGACAAACCGTCCTTCCGGGATGTAGCCCTGTACTTCTGTATGTTTCCGCAGGTGCTTTCCGGGCCGATCATGCGGTATGGTGAAGGGGAGTTTGACTATCCTAGGGAATACCGGCTGCCTAATATCGAAGACGGATTTAAATACTTTATCCTTGGTTTCGGGATGAAGATCCTGCTGGCCGACCGGCTGGTTATTGTGTGGAACGACATCCAGAATGTGGGCTTTGCCAGCATCTCCACTCCTATGGCTTGGCTGGGCATGGCGGCTTACTCCCTGCAGCTGTATTTTGATTTCTGGGGGTATTCGCTGATGGCGGCAGGCATCGGGATGATGGCGGGTTTTCAGTTTATCCAGAATTTTAATCATCCTTATGCGGCAAGGTCAGTCAGCGATTTTTACCGCCGCTGGCATATAAGCCTAGGCAGCTGGTTCCGGGACTATGTCTATATTCCCATGGGCGGCAGCCGGACGGGGCGCGGACGGCTGGCTGTTAATCTGATGGCCGTATGGCTCCTGACAGGTATCTGGCACGGCAGCGGACTCAACTACGTAATCTGGGGAACTGTATTGGGCATCCTGATCGTGGTTGAAAAACTGTGGATCGGAAAAGTCCTGCAGCGCCTTCCTTTGATCGGTAATCTATATATGCTTTTGGTCATACCTTTGACATGGGTCATTTTTGCCATCAAAGACTTGGGGCAGCTGGCCATATATCTGGGCAGACTTTTTCCTTTCTTCGGCAAGGCCGCCGGTTATATAAACCAGCGCGATTATCTGAACTGCCTGCAAGACTATGGCGTCCTGTTCATCGCCGGAAGCCTGCTGTGCATCCCGTGGGTCTTTGACTATTATCAAAAGCACAAGCGAAATATCGCTACTATCCTCTCTTTACTGGCAATATTCTGGCTCAGCGTGTATTTTGTGGCTAGCCAGGGCGGAAACCCTTTTGTTTATCTTAATTTTTAATTTGGAGGGACACATGAAAACTTATTTTAGAAAAGCTCCCACGTTGCTGCTTATAGCCAGTTCTGCCCTTATTTTGACAATGTTCGCCTTGGCCGGAAAAGATAATATCTATAGAGAACAGCCCTATCATTATTCACAAATGCCGATGCTGACCCTAGTTTTCCAAGGTGTCAACGAGAACAGATACCCGTGGATGATGTTCTTTGTGCCGTCTGAAAGCAAGAAAATATGGCCGGCCTCCGTTTTAACGGCTGATATAACTCCTTCTGATTTAAATATCATAACTGATTATAACCAAGACCAGCCGGAAGAAAAAAGCTTACCTGTCAATCAGGCTATTGAATCTACCTTAGCCGTCACTACTCTCCTAACCGGTCCGGCCTCTGACAACAAGGACGGACCGGTAATAACAGACCTGAATGAACCAGCTGAAATCAAGCCTCTGCGAAGCACTACTAAGGAGGAAGCACAGAATTATATTTCCGTGGATATATATGGCAGTGCCGGCGTCGAACGCGCCGCGACATATGAATTTGTTACGGTAGACGAGAGTTATTTTGATGATGCGCTTTTTATCGGTGATTCCCGGACCGTCGGCCTTTGCGATTACAGCAGCATCTCGGAACACGGCGACTTTTTATGCGCCACGGCACTGACGGTTCACAAGATATTTGACGGTGACATCGGAGGCAACGAAAATGTAGAAAGTTTGTTGCAAGCCAAAGATTATAGCAAAATATACCTTTCAGTAGGCATCAACGAGCTGGGCAGGGGAACAACGGAAAACTTTACGGAAACCTACCGCGATGTGGTAAATAAACTGCGAGAATTGGAACCGGGCGCTATTATCTTTGTCCAAGGAGTCATGAAGGTTTCTAAGGATAAAAGCGACGGGGATGCCATCTATAATAACAGTAATATTGAAGCCCGAAACCGCGCCATTGCCACCTTGGCCGATAATCAGCATGTTTTTTATATTGACGTCAATGAAGTAATGTGTGACGATGAAGGAAATCTCCATGAAGGCTATACGCATGACGGCATCCATCTGCTGGGTTCCTATATTGAAACCCATAAGCAGTTCCTGCTGGCTCATGGAACCGCTGATTAATTTCACTCGGCGGGCACTACGACATATTTAGTTCCCACATAGAAATTAGTCGAATAGACCTTCCACTTAGTGATCGGTACATTCTCATATAAAATTGGCCGGCTTGAACGATAAACCCCATAACCGAATACCTTGTTTTTTGTAATGCAAGTAAACTCGACATCGTCTACTTCATATCCCTCATTTTGTAAATAAGCCTTGATCTCAGACGGCAGCGGATCCGGAATATATCTGGAACTGATAAAAACCGCCAAGAAAAAAAATATGACTGCTGCTGCTAAAAGATTATTATTATTGATTTTCTTTGGTAATTTCTTGTAATTATTCTGCTGCATAATGGGTTTCCCCGCTTTCGTTTTTTTATAGTATACAACAGTTTAATGCTGTTATCTACAACGGGTATTCATTATAATAGTATTATCCGTAAAAGATACAGCAATGGGCATGCTATATATTAAAATAACTAATATAAAGAATTTCAACTATTGATTTTGAGTGCGGCAGAGCCGCAGATGGGAATAAACTATGGCAGAAAAACACGAATATGAGGTATTGTTTAAAAATCAACTTAACAAATACCTTAAAATACACCTAGACAAACATAATAGTACCCTAAAAGAATTTTCCTATTCAATAGATACATCCAGCGGATATATATCAAAAATCGCCAACCATAAAAGTCGTCAGCTACCAAGGATGTTATACTTCTTCCATATGTGCGAGGCTCTAAATGTACATCCCAAAGATTTTTTTAATGACAGTGAAGAACATCCGGAAATTATTGCCCAGATAGTTGATAAGCTTTATGGTTTAGATATAGGACAGCTGACTTATCTGCAGCAGATGATCAATGATATATCAAAAATCAATAAAAACCAAGGTAATAAAATCAACCATAAAACAAATAGCAAATAGCTATTCATTAATAATGTCGATATCCTCGCCTAATACCTCGAACTTCACGACTTCGGAAAAATAACTGTTGTTCTGTACATCAATCATTTCGAACATATAATAAAACGTCCCGTCACCCAGCTCCACTTCGGCAAATCTGGTCTGCTCCGTTACAGTGACTTTATCGAACACAACTTCTTCAAATTCAAAGCTTTCACTCTGAAGCATATATAAAACGGGTTCAACCACATCGCCAGGTACAAGCCTGCGTAGATTCTTTTCCGACATACCGTTTTGATGCAGTCCTTTTCTGGCACCCAGGATCTCGAATTTCTGTGTTTCATAGGAAAAACTGACCCGGAGCGAATACTCTTCACCGTTCAGCAGGATCGGCACCGCATAAAGATGATAGTCATCATCGACGTCAATGACATTCATATATACGGCCGCACCGTCAATGCTTCCCCATACACCGCGGAAATTATCGGTAAAAACACCATCTTCCCAATCTCTGATCAGATCATTATCCATGCCCAGAAAAACAATCAGATCTTCCGCTTCATAATAATATGCTAGGCTACAGTAAACATCTACCAGCTTACCGGCCGTAGCCACGCCCAGTTCCAGCACGGCATAGCCAGTGTCCGAGACGGAAACCGGATAATTATTCAGCTCCATGTCTTCCGGAGTCTCCACCCTTCCGGGAATAATTATCCTAGGCACCCAGTCAGTTTCTTTAGATGTATCGGTCACCCACGACTGTAATACCTCCTGTCCATCCTGCGAAAGATCACCTGTAATGGAATATTCGTAGAACCAGTAAAACGGGCTATCCGGTGCCAATGCCTCAAAAGCCGCAAAATCCCGGTAACTGCTGTCATAGCTGTAATAGCAGGAAAGCCCGCCGGATCTGTTTCGGTACGGACCGTTAACCCGATAAACTACACTTTCATCTAGGATATCCAGCAACTGCTGTCCATACTCCGGCAGCAAGCCGCTCTCCTGACACTTTCTGACCAGATCAGCCATATCCACCATATTAGTATAACCTTCCTGCGGGTTATTCGGCTCAAAACTTTCCGCCGCTCTGGCAGCCCGCCCAAACTTATTGATATAATCGGACGCCATACAGGCATTCAACAATGCTTCAGCCCCGACGTTGTCATATGCCTCTCTCAGTTCATCCGCACAGCTTAAATCCGTGACGGACAGCGTGGCTGTACTGCCGGTTCCCATTTCCTCACAGGCCGCATAAAAAGAATCGCAGATTTCCTTGCCCAGCCTGGCTCCATTCATGCCGGTATCGTCGGCCAAGGCTTCAAAAAGTGCCTCGTAGTCCCAGCCGTTGGCCGGCTCCGACTCCTGTGAGGCTACCATAAAACGCCCGAAACCGTTTAAAGCCGCCACCATATCCACAGTAGCCATCAGACAGGCATCAAAGCCGATTAACTCATAGGGCGGCGAGCTCTTCGACGGGGCGCTGACTGCTTCAAAAGCCTCACGTATTTCCGGCAGGCTTAACGAGTCATAGGAAAACCGCTCATCAAACACTACTCCCGATGTGCTCCCGCCACCGTGATCCCATAAAATCACCGCCTTATGGTCGGCCGGATAGTTCATGTTACAGAACCGCAAAAATGATTCCAGCGTTTTATCATCCCCCATATTCTGTGAAACACTCTTTTCCAGAAGCCGCCAGCCCTTGCTGTCATATACATAGCGGCTGTTACTCCTAGCATCGATACTGCTATGCCATTTCAAGGTACCGCCGGTCTCCACAACCACTGTAATATTATCAGGAAGCTTTGCGTTCAGCAACTCCTCCAGATCTGCCGTGCCGAACCCGCCCCGCGATTCTAGGTCGCTGCCGCATAGATACCAGTATAACGCCCAGGTATCATCCTTGTCATAGCGCTCTTCCATGATGCTGCTGTTACTGCCAGACAGCCCGGCGGAAGCGCTTGCATCAAGCTGCGGAAGCGGGTTGCAGGATGTGAGCATGAGTATGCCGCAAGCCAGCATTACAAGCGGAACCAGCTGATGCTTTTTCTTCTCATGGTATTTTCGTTCTATTATCATCGCAGAATACATAAATAATACCTCCATATTTTATTATATTCTGCTATGTGCTGTCGTGTTATGGCATATCATGTAATATCCTGACGTTTATCAAAATATTATCATGCAAACAGACCGCCGCGGAAGCGACGGTCTGTTAAGATATTTGCATTATCTAGGCCAAAAATCCTGTCTCAAACCCCCTTAACCGTTCTGACCGCCGCAAACTCATCCTGTATCTCCTTAGACGGCGGCACCGTCAGCAGCGACACTATTACGATCAGCAGACAGGAAAACAAAAATGCCGGCAGCAGTTCATAGACATCCCATGCCCCGCCTAACGGACGGACTGCCAGCTTCCAGATAAATACCATGGCCCCGCCGCCGATCATGCCGGCGATTGCCCCGGACAGGTTAATCCGCTTCCAGAACAGCGACATCAGCATCAGCGGTCCAAAAGTCGCGCCGAACCCGGCCCAGGCAAAGGAAACTATGGTAAAGATCACACTGTCCTCATCGCGGGCAATAAAGATCGCAATCGCGGCGATGACAACGAGCGTGATACGGGAAACCCACATTATTTCTTTCTCGGTCGCCTTTTTCTTCATCAACCCTTGATAAATATTCTTAGAAAACGCCGAAGCCGAAATCAGCAGGTAAGAATCCGAAGAACTGATGGTCGCCGCAAGGATGCCCGCCATGACAAAGCCGGCCAGCAACGGCGGCAGCAGATGACGCGAAAGCTCAATAAAGATATTTTCCGCCTCCGAAGCCGTACCAAGCAGCGTCGGATACAGCGTCCGGCCTACTATCCCGACAAACACCGCAACCGTCAGGGAAATCACCACCCAGACAGTGGCTATCCGCCTTGAACGGGTAAGCTCGCTTTCCTTACGGATAGCCATAAAGCGCAGAAGCACCTGCGGCATACCAAAGTACCCTAGCCCCCAAGCCAGCATAGATACAATCGAAATAAACCCATAATTTGCCGCCTCGCCAAATACCGGCGCGTTATTCTGCACAAGCTGTACGCCGTTTCCATCCACCACCGGAACAGCCAGCCCGAAAAACTCCAAGAAGCCCGGGATAGAGCGGGCATTTTCCAGCACTGAGCCAAGCCCGCCGGCCATAGTCGTTCCCGCTACGACGATCACGACCAGCGCGATGATCATGACGATCGCCTGCATAAAGTCCGAAGCGCTTTCTGCCAGAAAGCCGCCCACTATCGTATATATAAGCACGAATACTGCCCCAAGTACCATCATAACGACATACGATGTCCCAAATAGCGTCGAAAACAGCTTGCCGCATGTTACCAGACAGCTTGCCGCATATACAGTAAAAAACACTAGGATAAACAGCGCCGATATCGTCAGCAGGATGTTATTCTTTTCCTTGAAACGATTGGAAAAAAACTCCGGCAGCGTTATGGCATTGCCCGCTTTTACACTGTAACGCCGCAGTCTCTTAGAGACAATTAGCCAGTTGACATATGTACCGGCGGCGAGGCCGATTGCCGTCCAGGCCGCTTCCGCCAGGCCACACCAATAGGCAACGCCCGGCAGGCCCATCAGCAGCCACCCCGACATATCCGACGCTTCCGCACTCATTGCCGTAACCCACGGGCCTAGGCTCCGGCCGCCAAGAAAATAGTTTTCCGAGCTTTTATTCGCTCGTTTGGCAAAGAAAATACCAATGCCGATCACCACTAGCATATACACACTCATTGCAATCAGAATCTGAATCGTATCACTCATCAATTTCCCTCCTCATATTTGGAATAATTCGCATCTTCCATCAATTGGAAAGCGAATAATATTCACATTATAATTGATTTATAGGTAAAATGCAAGCTACGCGGCTCTTGTTAGGTTGTTTTATGCTGACTTAATCACTGTTCACACATTTACCGTGCTGGTTATTTATCGCTTTATGTCGTAAGTAGTTTTTATTAGCAGAATTATCACCGTTATTGTAAAAAATCATACTTTAATATAGACATTCATTTCAATTACTGAAATTAATGAATATATTCCACGTAATTGCAAGGAGGATAAAAAATGAGTTCAGCTTACCTTCAGCTTCAGAGCACAGCACAAGGTACAACCCTTGGGGAATACGAACCCATTCGGTTTGATTATATAGTCTCGCAGCTTCAAAGCGCAGAAATCATCTACGATAATACTACGGGTATTATTCAGTTTAACAAGGAGGGCGTATACTACTTAGACTGGTTTGTCGTAACCGATACATCCGGCGGCCCGGTTTCGATCTTGTTACAGACTACCGACCTGAAGATCATCAATTCAGATACTAGCCTGATAAAAGATGAAGTAACCGGTTCCGCTATCATAACCGTCGGTACGGAGCCCCGGTATTTAGTCCTAACAAACGGTATGGAAGCAATCACCTTGGGCAATGTTCCGGTGGTCGCCAATCTAGTAATTCATTCTACTGACATGGACGAAATCACCGGCGGTAATAATCAGACAAAAATATGCGGCTCAACGATCAACTTTCAAAACGGCGTAATTGACTGTCCGGTATGCAATCCTTTTTCATGGCCAGTCCTGCTTGATTTTCTGGACATTTCCTGGCGTTCGGAGCAGGTTGCCCAACTGCTGGAACAAAGTTCAAACAGCGGCATGGAAGCACTTCTGGATCTAAATTCCGGAGTACTGGGGGCTTTTGCGATAACAAACCGGATCGCGCCTGTGATCAGTGCCCTGCAAATGGCAGTTTCCGACCTAGATGCATCATACCATACTCTGTCCGGGATAATCGCTGATGCCGGTTTACTGTCAACCGATGTTTATCTGAATCACGCGTCGGCAGAAGTAGTTCCTTCAGTTTCTGGCTTCGATGTGCCGATCTTTGGACTTGACGGACCTATTATGCCGCAGATTCTCGCTGAAGGCGGTGTGATCACAGCCTTTGCTGCCGAATATGACAGTGTTGTCTCTTTTGACTTTTCCTGTCTTAACCTCATGCCTGGCTCCGGCGACGTGCTCAACACCCAGATAAACGACGTCAATAACGCGCTGGAACTGTTCAGCAGCACGCTGGGGGATCTGGCCTCGGTGTTTGACAATCTGCTTTCTCCGCTTCCCGAAGACTATGCCGATCGCTTGCGGGAACTCGTATTATCTCCGTTAAGCTTGGGATTAACGGAAACCAATCATCATGTCCATGCGATCTTGTGGCATCGTGCGGACGAGGCCGGAAACAATGTTCAGTGGCATAAGGTAACTGAGCTAGACTTAGGAGCTGTCGACTGGCTGGGGCTGGCACCGGTGGAAACCTTTGCTTCAACCATCGGCGATATTTTTGCGGCCGCCAGCAGCCTGTTAGGCTGGATCTTTGCCCTATTGACCGGCCGGGGGGCACGACATCTTTCCCCGACCAATATTCCGCTCCGGGCAGGCAGCATAAAAGGGTTGAATTATCCGGTTTCCGCTGGCGATTATTTGCTCGTGCAGTTCAAGCTTGTCGGGGAAAACAGTATTACCTTGGCGGCCGGCGTAATTGCCACCAATGTAATGGCAAGTGTTGCCATTGACTGTCCGGCAGTCTCAGGCGGTACCGATGCTGTTGCGCGGGCTGCTAATACCAATGTCAGGAGGATGAATCCATGAGTTCTATCTATTTACAGCTTCAAAGTACCGCAAAAAATACCGCTGTTTTATCAAACGGGAACATTATGTTTGATCAGGCTTTGGTCGAGTCCGATACCGATAACATCACTTATGACAACAGTACGGGGATGTTTCTCTTCCACACGACAGGAGTCTATTATGTTAGCTGGAGCGTCGCGGTCGTAGAGACTCCGACAACGGTCAGTTCGGAGATTGCTTTGGTAACTTCGAACGGGGATTATTACCGGGCTAATTCGTCTTTGTTAACCGACGAAGTATCCGGCTCCGCAATCGTAACAATAGAGTTGCCTGAAACCGGCCTATATGTCCGTAACCTCTCTTCCGGAAACATTCAACTGGCAAATGTTGATATTGTGGCTAACATAGTCATACACTCCATTGAAGCAAGTGCTTCCGGCTCAGGCGGCATCATCGCGCCTCCGGGCTCCGGCTCCATCATCAACTTTAACAGCGGCGGTATTGATATTACTAACCCGCTGACCTTTCCGATTCTTCTGGAAGTGCTGCAGCTGTCACTGATCCAGAATGAAGTCAACAATCTTACAGATGTATTTAGCTGTGAAGGACTGGAAAGCCTGTTCGGGATGCCGGGAGGTATTTTGGGTCTTGTCGCGAACGGGATCATGAATGTTGTTCTAGCCCCTTGCCGGACGATCCTAAACGCTTTGCTAGGACCGCTTGCTGATATTTGTGGACCCACGTCAAACGAAGGCCTAGTGTCGGTAGATGCCTATATCGGCCATGCCAACGTCGGGATCGTCCCAGCACTGGCCGGAGCCGATATTCCGATATTAAGTCTGATTGCCGGCCCGCCATATCCCCAGATCATTGCCCGTGACGGAACCATCACTTCTTTTGCCGCTAAGGTAGACTGCCTGGCAGCACTTGATGTCTCGGTTTTTAATACCATAGCGGGCGTGTTTACTACACTTTTTAATCTGATCCTAGAGCTGGTCAGCGCCGTAGCTGCCGTCATATCTACACTGGCCAATATCGCTGGGGAGCTCTTAGGTCTTGGTGCCTTTCTGCCCGATGATTATGCGGATATCCTGAACAACAAAGTCTTCCGGCTATGGAAGACGACAACACCAGATTCAAACCATCATGTCCATGCCATTCTATGGAAAGGCAATGCCATCGGCAGCAACGCCCTAGGCGGGGATGTGGTCTGGGAGAAGGTATCCGATCTGGATCTGGGTCCGATTCCATGGGCGGAACTATCACTTGTCGATGTGTTTATTTCCAGCCTCGGGGACATTCTTGAGGCCGGCGGAAATCTGATCGAGACGATCATAACCTTATTAGGCACACACGGGAAAGATAATCTTTCCCCCACGAACCTGCCGTTTGCGGGTGCCAGAATCTCCGGCCTGAATGCTCCGATATCCGTAGGTGATTATCTGATGGTTCAGTTTACGCTGGTCGGGATAGATAACAGTACTATTCTAGCTGGCGTCCTGGCAACGGAACTGATGGCCAGCGTTACGATTTCCTGTGACAGTGATAGCGATCCGCAGCAAATCAGCGGGCATTAGTTTAAAAAGCAGTGTAAGAGATTTAGGAGGAAAATAATGAGCACAGTTTATCTGCATCTGCAAAGCAGCATACAAAACAGTACAACAATCGCGCCGGATAGTGTTCTAGTATTTGAACGGACAATTGAACTATCCGACATAAATGATATTTCCTATGATAATAATACCGGCATCATTCACCTGAACCAGGTCGGAGCCTACTACGTAAACTGGTTTGTTGTATCGGAAGCGGCACCGGGGCCGCTGGAATTTGTCTTGAAGACTTCCGATCAGCAATCTATCAGATCCTGCTCGCCGCTTAGCAAAGACCAGCTGATGGGAGCGGCTGTCATAACCGTTGCCACACCGGGGCTGGAACTTACTTTATGTAACGGCTCTTCCGTTGTAACCTTCGGTGACGTTCCTGTCATTGCCAATCTAGTGATCCACTCTCTCGACATGACGGAGCGTGAACCATGGGACGACGCACAATCCTGCGGAACGACAATCAGCTTTACCAATGGCGCCTTGGATCCGACTAACCCGCTTACTTGGCCGCTTATTTTTGAGGTCTTGCAGATTTCTTGGTTTTCCAAACAGCTTGCTGATCTACAAGAGACCTTCACCGCCTCTGGTCTGGAAGACTTGCTGGAACTGCCGGCTAATACCTTAAATAATCCGCTCGTCTCCTTAGTTACCGATCACGCTATTGCCGGCTGTATAACGGCAATAGCCGACCTATTATCCTGTTTTAATGAATCATTCAAATTAGGAGATAATGCCGGGCTGATCTCCATGGATGCCTATATCGGCCATTCGACCGTAGGTATCGTTCCGGCGATTGCCTCCGGAGATCTTCCTGTCTTAAGCCTTGTGGCCGGCCCTCCTTACCCGCAGATTATTTCCCGGGGCGGTATCATCACCTCCTTTGCGGCCGGGTACGGCGCACTGGCACAGCTGGACATTTCGCTGACCGGCTTTCTGGCCGGAACGCTGAATACGCTGAACGGGCTGATTGACGGCCTAGGTGGAGCTATCGCTGCCCTCGTAGATACATTGGGCAGCATAGGCTCTATTTTAACCGGCCTTGGCGCACCGCTTCCCGGCAATTACGCCGAAATCCTCAACGGCCTCATTCTATCGCGGCTGGCTGACGGAGCCCCGGAATCCAATCTCAACATGCATGCAGTGCTGTGGAAAGGAACCCCGGATCCGCAGGATATCATCCAGAAAGGGATAACCTGGCAAAAAGTATCCGATCTTGACCTTGGCGATATCCAATTCCTTGGACTGGGACCGATCGGTTCGGCGCTGTCGGGCTTTGGCGCTGCCATCTCCGCCGGTGCCAATGTCATCAGCTCCCTGCTCTCTTTACTGAGCAGCCGGGGAACACCGAGCCAAGGGCTTAACCGTGAGCCGCTTAATACCGCACTGACTTCCGGTTTAGAGCATCCCATATCAGCCGGGGATTATCTGATGGTGCAGTTTACGCTGAAAGGAGACGATCATACCACGCTATTGGCTGGTGTCCTGGCATCCGACTTGATAGCAAGCGTCACAATTAAATAACCAAGAATGCTAAACAGAAGACCAACTGATATAAAAATTTGATAATATTTCTAATAGAAAAGAACGGAGGAAAATATGGATAACGTAAATAAAACTTGTTTAGATAACGAGTCTTGCAATGTCGGCGGCTGTATCACTATTAAGGGTGATATCGGCGATGTCGGACCGGCTGGGCCGCAAGGACCGCAAGGCATACCAGGACTAAGGGGACCGATCGGCCCACAAGGAATCCCCGGCGTGAAGGGGGATTCCGGCTGTCCAGGGCCGCAAGGAGTACCGGGACCGGCCGGGCAGCAGGGTGCCTGCGGACCTCAGGGAGTCCGGGGCGATGTCGGACCTAGGGGTGACCCCGGTAGCCAAGGACCTGTAGGTGCCAAAGGAAATCCCGGGCCGCCTGGACCGATTGGACCGCAAGGTCAAGCCGGGCCAAGAGGCGATACCGGACCGGCTGGACCGCAGGGACCCATCGGTCCGGAAGGCCCACAGGGAGTAGCTGGAAATCTCGGCCCGGAAGGCCCAATGGGTCCAATGGGTGCCGCAGGACAGACAGGGGCACAGGGCCCGGTAGGACCAATGGGCTGTCAAGGAGTGCAGGGAGCTCAAGGGGTACGTGGCGACATGGGCCCGATGGGTCCCACCGGAGCTATCGGTTATACCGGTGATACTGGACCAATCGGTGATACCGGGACAACCGGACCTACGGGAATGTCAGCCTTTGAAATTGCTGTTTATCATGGATATGACGAGTCGGAAGAAAACTGGCTTGACAGCTTGGCCGGAATGACCGGTGATACCGGACCTACCGGCTATACAGGGCCTTCCGGTAAATCCGCTTTCGAAATCGCTGTTGATCTTGGTTACGATAAAACAGAAGAGGAATGGCTCGGCAGCTTGGTCGGAGCAACCGGCGACACCGGCCCGACTGGTTACACCGGCCCGACTGGTTACACCGGACCCACCGGTTACACCGGACCCACCGGTTACACCGGGCCCACTGGTTATACCGGCTATACTGGCTATACCGGACCCACCGGTTACACCGGGCCGACTGGCTACACCTAACCACCTTTAATAGGAAAACTCACTGCCTGTAAAAATGCGGTATCACTAGACCGCCTGAGATGGGTTATTCAGTGTTATGAATTCTTCTATTTTACGCATTTCATCAGCAAACTTGAATCTGACACTTATGTTCCCGTTCTCATATACTTTGATCTGTTCGACAAGTTCAATTAGAATTTCCCTTGTCAGTTTATCGATATTCTGATATTGCCGGAAAGTGGCTAAAAAGGGATTTTCATCATCAATTCCCGTTTCAAGTTCTGCCTGCTCCGCCCGGAGCGTTTTGATCACTTTGGCTAGTTCATCAGCCTGACTGTCATAATCTTCTTTCATATGGCGGTAATCCATGTGAGAGATTTCACCTTCTTTCCAGTCCTGCCAGACGGCTTGTTTATACCGGGCGATTTTGGCCAGTTCCTTTTCTTTCTGTTCCAAAGCGGCCTGTAGTTTGGATGACTGGTTTTTTACTAATGGAGCCTTATTGATAGAGGAAATGACATCGGAGTAATGAACCGCCATATATACCTGTTGCTGAATAGCATACAGTACTGCCGCTTCCATCCAGTTATGCTTGATGGAATGTTTGGTACAGGCTTTCTTTGACTGGTCTTTATATGTCCGGCAAAAGTAATATACAAAGCCTTTTACCTCGCTTCGGGCCATTGCCCTGCCGCAGTCCGCACAGCGGAGAAAACCGCTGAATAAGTAAATCTTGTTCTGCTGGGGGCCGGTTCGTGTATCTCTCATTAATAATGCCTGGACTTTTTCAAAGACCGCTCTTTCTATAATGGCTTCATGGGTGTTCTCGACAATATACCACTCTTCTTCCGGCACTCTTTCCTGCACATGGATTTTGTAGCTTTTAATGCGGTAACGTCCCTGTATCATATCCCCACAATACATCTGGTTTTTTAAGATGTCGGTAACTGACGATGATGACCACAGGGGCTTTTTAGCCGGGTCGAGGTTCGGGTTTGCATAATTTAAACCTTGAACCTCCCTTTTATATGCCGACGGGCATAAGATTCCATGATCGTTTAAATAATGCACAATGGCGTTTTTACTCATGCCGTCTAAGAACATGGAATAAATGTCACGGACGACTCCGGCGGCGTTTTCGTCTACCACTAAGGCATTCCTGTCATCCGGGTGCTTGCTGTATCCGAAAGGAGCAAATGATCCGATATATTCCCCATTTCCGCGTTTCATGTTAAAGACTTCACGCACCTTGTCGGATGTCTCCGCACAATGGTTTTCATTCATTACGCCTTGAATCGGTACGGCGATGCTCCGCATGTTCCGGGGGTCTTTGTAGCTGTCAAGGGGCTGATGAAACAAAGAGATAAAGCGGACATTGAAGCGGGGAAACCAGTCATCCAGATAGTAGCCCTGATCGCTGTAATTACGGAAAGATCGGGCAAGGTCTTTGACAATGACACAGTTGACGCGGCCATTACGGATATCTGCCAGCATATCCTGAAAGCTGTCCCTTTCATCATCCGTTGTTCCGGAGATTCCGTCATCAATATATTCATTTACTATGATGTATTCGTCTCCGTCATGGAAGCTCGCTATATGCTTTTCTATGATGGCCCGCTGGTTTGTTACGCTTTCTGATTCGTCATAGCTCCGGCCGTCCTCTTTTGATAACCGGATATAAATCGCTATG
>QMCD01000073.1_pt1 | contig 89270 bp, 70 predicted proteins | sample 1821841 | NCBI WGS metagenome assembly QMCD01 (sample SAMN01991225, study PRJNA193472) | Termite gut metagenome, whole genome shotgun sequencing project. | isolation source: worker | host: Macrotermes natalensis
GGAAAATGCTTGAACATCGGTTCATCATTTGGAGAATCTCCGCAGAACATTACTTCGGACAATCCGCTTTCAGGATTCCAGCCGAAATGCTTTGCAAGAAAATGTTCCGCCATCGTTAGTTTATCGTAAGAGCCCATCCACACATTCACATGGATAGAAGAAACTTTTGCAATGGCTCCGTGTTTCTCCGCAATAGCTTTCACTTTTTCGGCATCACGCAAAGTCAAGACCGGTTCCTCTTCCGCAAAATCAAAAGCTATATCAAACATCCGCGCGAATTGATCTTTCGCTATCCGCAGACCGGGAATTGTTTTAAGCGCTTCCTCTTTTATCGTTACCAATACAGGATGATCATTCCTCACCGCACCCGGAAAAAATTCCTGCCTTAAAAAAGGCTTTTCATCTTTGCTTCTTTCTTCCCAAAAAGCAAGAGCCCCGTTTTCCCCAATCACGCCGTCAACCGGCCATTCACGCGCGATAAGATCACACCAGCCGGCAGGCCGGCCCGTAACGGGAATCACTTTTAAGCCCGCGTCTTTCAGTTCCCACAAAGCCCGAATAAGATACCGCCGGAAGTTTTCCGTTATTGGTAAGCGTATCATCAATATCCATAAGCACAAAACGGATACCGCGCGCTTCGTCTGCTGTTATTTCTTGTATTGGTTTCATATAAGAAAGATTATACTCCATGAATGTTTTTTTGTTCAGCCCATCGGTTTGTTTAAATCCTCAAAATCATGTATACTATTTTTAACAAATGTTGAACAAGGGAATTTTTTATGGATGAAATAACAATACGGTTTAAAGACGATTCAAGTGTTTCTGTCCCCAGGGGAACGAAGATCAATACCTTGATTGACAGGCTGGGTATTGCGGAAGACAAGCTGGCCGCCGTCAAAGTAAATAACGAAATATTACCGCTTTCGGCTGCTTTGGAAATAAACGCGCTTGTTGAGCCGGTTTCGCTTGATGTTTCGGAAGGTACAATGGTTTACCGGCATTCTCTTGCTTTCCTTGCGGCCATGGCCGGATTGGAAGTGTGTCCCGGCAAGAGCCTCCAGATTGGGCATTCCCTGGGACGCAGCTACTATTATACCTTTGAAGAAGAAACGTATGTTACACCAAAAATAATACAAGCCCTTTCGGATAAAATGCGTGAGCTTGTAAAAAAAGACATACCGATTGATTTTCACTATGTTGCTTATAATGATGCTTTGGACTTGTTTGAAAAAAATCGTCAGACATATACAGCGCTGCTTCTGGATCATCGGAGTGAATCAAAAGTTCCGGTGAATAACTGCGGCGATTACATGGATTTGTACATCGGTCCGCTTGTTGCACGTACCGGATTGCTTCAAGCCTTTGAATTGATGGAATACAAAAACGGTTTCCTGCTCAAATTTCCGGGAACCGGTCAGGGAAACAAAATCGATCCTTTTGAAGATTATGATAAAATTTTTTCCGTATATTATGAATATAAAAAGTGGGGAAGAATTGTCGGGGTTCATTCCGTGGGACAGCTCAATCAATTGATAACCGACAGGACGATTCAGGAATACATCAGAATTGCCGAAGCGTTTCAGGCGAACAAACTGGCGGAAATCGCGGCGAAGATTTATGAACAGCGGGAAAAAATCCGGGTGGTGCTGATCGCCGGTCCTTCCAGTTCAGGAAAAACCACCACGGCAAAAAAACTTTCCATTCAATTAAAAGTGATGGGGATAGAACCTATTGCTATCAGCCTTGACGACTATTATGTCGGCACCGACAAAACGCCAAAAGACGAACACGGCAAGCCAGACTATGAATGTCTTGAAGCCCTGGATGTTCCCTACTTGAATGAGCAGCTGCTGGCCTTGTTCCGCGGGGAAGAAGTAGAAATCCCCAGTTTCGATTTTAAATCCGGCAAAAGGAGAGAAGGCGGCGGAAAGCCTTTAAGACTCGACAACCGGAGTATGCTCATTATCGAAGGGATTCATGGATTAAATGATAAATTAACATCGCAGGTTGACGCGGACATGAAATTCAAACTCTATGTTTCAGCGCTGACCCAGCTTAATCTCGATGATCATAACCGGATTCCCACAAGCGACAACCGTCTCTTACGGCGCATGGTCCGCGATTACCAATTCCGCGGAGCGGGAGCCGCAAGAACTATCAGCATGTGGCCAAGCGTTCAGCGCGGAGAACGGAAACATATTTTTCCCTTTCAGAACAGCGCCGATATAGCCTTTAATTCCGCGCTGGATTATGAACTCGCGGTGTTAAAGTTTTACGCCGAACCGCTTCTGCGTACCGTAAAACCCAACATGGTTGAATATTCCGAAGCGGTAAGACTGTTATCTTTCCTGGAAAACTTTGCTCCCATTCCTCCGCAGTATGTTCCCACTCAAAGCATCTTGCGGGAGTTTATCGGGGAAAGCGAGTTTAAATATTAATGAAAGATCAAAAAACAAAGGAATGGTTTCACGATACAGATTTTTGGAATGAATTTGCGCCTGTTATGTTTGATGAAACACGATGGGCGGAAGTTCCGATTGTCGCGGACGGAATCATCAATTTTTCAGGAATGGAACATACACTGAAAACAGGCGGAAAAATCGTTGACCTTTGCTGCGGCATGGGACGGATTTCCAATGAATTAGCCCGCCGCGGATTTTCAGTCACCGGAGTCGATATTACCAAGTCTTATCTTGACGCCGCTTCCGAAGACGCGGCCGCGGAACATCTTTCCGTTGCGTATATTCATCAGGATGTAAGAACATTCAAGAAGCCCGGATATTTCGATCTTGCCTTAAACCTCTATATTTCTTTTGGATATTTTGATGAGCCGGAAGATGATATTCTTTTTATGAAAAACATTTATGATTCATTAAAACCGGGCGGCGTCTTTATCATCGAACTTTTGGGAAAGGAAATTGCCGCCCGCGATTTTATCGAAGGCGAAGCCTTTGACAGGGCAGGTTTTGTGGTCGCGACGGAATACAAGATTCTTGGCAACTGGGAACAGCTTCAAAACACGTGGACAATTTCCAACGATACATTCCGCGCACAGAAAGTTTTCACGCAACGTTTGTATGCGGCTACAGAAATAAAAACAATGCTTTTGAAACCCGGCTTTTCGAGTGTAACAATATACGGCGGCTGGGACGGAATCCCTTATAACGAATATGCTCGAATCCTTATTGCCGTCGCGCGGAAATAATTTTTATGACTGAGGAAATTGCAAAACTAACCGAGTTTTGCAGCAAGCTCGGCTTAGATCAGCTTGTCAAAGTTAAAATCCGCTGTCTGCATTTCTTCGTAAAAGCCGTCCACTTTTTTACTGCCGTTCATCGCCGCGGTACACTGTTTTACGCCGTCAGTATTTCCCAGGAAAATAAACCCTTTTATGACGCCGTTTTCCAGAACGATTTTCCGGTAATTTCCGTTTTGCCGGCATATCGCGGACATAAGTTTATTTTCCACGTCAATATTTCCCGCCGATACAAGATTCACTCCGGCCACCTTCAATGCCGCGGACGGCGCTTTCGGCTGATAGATACAAGTTCCGCCGGACATATTAATCCCGGCGCATTTCCCCTGCTCCATCGCCGTAGGCCAGAGGCCGCCCGGAATTCCTTTGTATTCCGCGGCATCGCCCGCCGCCCAAATACCGGGTATATTGGTCCTCATGGATTCATCAACAACAATAGCTTTCTGTATTTCAAGACCAATGCTTTTCGCTAAATCCACATTCGGTTTAATCCCGGCGGAAAAAAGGACAATGCCGCTTGAAAGCCGCTCTCCGCTTTCAAGAACAATTCCTTCCGCGCTGCCGCCGCCGGTAATCTCTTTTACCTTCGCGCCAAGCCGGAATGAAAAGCCCTGCGCTTCAAGCTGCTGCCGCAGTATCGCGGCTCCCTGCACATCCATCTGCCTCGGCAACAGCCTGTCGAAAAATTCGACGACTTCCACTGTAAGCCCCAAGTCGATAAGGCCGCGGCCGGCTTCAAGCCCTAAAAGTCCTCCGCCGATAAGGATCGCGTTCTTTTCATTAACGGCCGCTTCTTTTAACCGGAGCGCGTCATCAACCGTCCTGAGCGTAAAAACATTTTTCTTATCCGTGCCCGGAAGCGGCGGAATATTCGATTTGGCTCCGGCGGCAATAAGGAGTTCATCGTAAGGGTAAGACTTCCCCGCGGAATCTGTAACCATTCTTTCCCGCGGGTTGATAGAAACGATCTTCGTGTTAAGATGCAGATTGATATTCCGGTTCCGGTAATCTTCTATCTTCTGCATCGTAAAACCATCCAGATCATTCTTCCCCGCCAAAAAATCCGGAAGTTTGGGACGATAATACAAACTATAGGCTTCTTCGGTAAACATATCGATGCCGCTTTCCGGATCGGTCCTGCGTATTTCATCAGCCGCGTTCGCTCCAGCAGCGCCGTTTCCAATAATCACATATTTTTTCATATTATGAAGTATAGGAGAGCGGAAACCTAATTGCAAATTTTGTCCCGCAGAGGAAGTGATTACAAGGTGTTTACAAAAGGCTCACAAAATTCAAAGTTCGTCAGTCTGATGTTTGCTCCTTTTTTCCAGTGCCGATTTGTTGAGGAAATGAATCGCGGTAAAAAAACCTAAACCGATAAGATAAGCGGATAATAACATAAAGAGGGATTTTTTCCCCGGAATTGTTACCGCGAAAAACACAAGAACTCCCAATACCATTTGCAGCGTATACAAAACCCCGATAATTCCGCGGGAACGTAATCCAAGGTTCATCAATTTATGATGAATATGCAGTCTGTCGGGGCTGTCGATTCTCCGGCCGTCCCTTACCCTGCGCCAAATGGCGGCTATCGTATCGAATACCGGGATAATCAGCAAAGCGATAACATAAGGGATGGGCAGTTCCAGTTTTACGTTACCCCGATGCATGATCGGAAGGATCGCGAGGACAAAGCCCAGAAACTGACTGCCTCCGTCGCCCATAAAAATTTTAGCCCTTGGGAAAGGAAGATTGAATATCAAAAAACCGCCGATGGACGCCGCAAGGCAGATACACAAAAGAACGGCAAACGCATCATGAAAATAAAACGAATAAATAATTCCATAGGTAACGGCTATCAGCGAACAGATTCCGCCCGCAAGACCGTCCACACCATCAACAAAATTGATGGCGTTCGTAATTCCCACGATAAAAATAAACGTAATCGGATACCTTAACCAGGAAAGACCCGTGATTCCGAAAAAATCCGCCAGAAAGAGCCGCTGGTAATAATACCCGGAAACCACGACGCTTAAAGCGGCGGCGCATTGTACGAAAAGTTTCACCTTGGGTTTCAGCGGTTTAAAATCATCGACAAGCCCAATCAGCAAAACAGCAAACATCGCGAAAAAAACAATTATATAATACCAATGCAGGGAAACCGGACCAAAAGAAACAAATAAAAAGATTGATACAGCTAAAAACGCAAAGGCAAACCCTATTCCGCCAAGCCGTGGAATATTTCCGGTATGTATTTTCCTTTCATCAATTTTATCATACCAATTCTTCCGCCGGGCAACATAGAGCGTAACAGCTACTGCACACGCTGAAAGAGCGATAGAAACAACAGCGATAATTATTTTCCAATTTATCAAACCAAAGCTCCAATTCCCTGACTATTGTTTTTGAAGATAACATCTACAGGGTACGGAAAAAACAAATAAACCGTCCAATCTTCCCTCTTAATTATATCGGAAAAAGAATATTTATTCTATAACGTGATGATGATTTCAGACACAATTAAACAACGCGCATCTTCATTGGAGCATGTGAAACCCAACAAGAATCCCGAAAAAGTGTGTTGGGGTTCTTGATAATTATACAAAAAAATGGAAATATGATGATGAAAAGCGCATCTTTATACAGATTATACAGATTTTTTTATGAAAGCTCCGAAATGCGGAGAGCTTATGTTATACGGAGTACTATATGTTGGTCCTTAAATTTGGCGGAACTTCAGTAGGTTCTATCGAAGCGATGCGGCAAATACTCAGCATCATCACCGATTCCGAACACAAAGGCAGGGTCCGGGCGGTGGTGGTTTCCGCTTTGTCTGGCATCACCGACTCTTTGATAAAAGCCGCGGAGTCCGCGTCGCGGGGAAACGGGAATCACCTCGCCGAACTTGAGGCGATGAAACAGCGGCATCTGGAAATGTCGGCGGCGCTGCTTAATGGTTCTCATAAAAAAGAGGCTGATGATTTTATCGAATCCTGTTTTAAGGAACTTGCCCGCGTTTTGGACGGCGTTTGTATTTTAAAGGAACTGTCTCCCCGAATTTTAGATTATATTATGAGCTTTGGCGAGTGCCTTTCCGCTTTTCTCCTTTCGAATATATGTAACTGTTCCGGTATTCCCTCCGATTTTTTTGATGCGCGGCAGGCGGTAAAAACCGATGACCGCTTTGGACAAGCCGGTTTTCTGCCGGAAGAAACATTCCGCAATATTCAATTGATGATGGAACAAAGGCCGGCTTTACAGATAGTTACCGGTTTCATCGCTTCCACGCTGTCAGGCGAAACCAGTACTTTGGGACGCGGCGGTTCCGACCTCTCCGCCGCGATTTTTGCCGCCGCACTGAATGCCGAGGAAGCGGAAATCTGGACCGACGTGGATGGAATCCTTACGGCCGATCCCAAACAAGTAAAAACGGCGTTTAGGATTGAGAGCATCTCCTATACCGAGGCCCTGGAACTTTCCCATTTCGGCGCAAAAATTCTTCATCCTCCCGCGGTACGGCCGGCTTTGGAAAAAGGCATCCCCATACGGATTCGGAATACCTTTAACCCTTCATGTCCCGGAACAATCATTACCCAAAAAGCCGAACCGAGCGCTTATCCAATTCGGGGAATCAGTTCCATGAACAATATCGCGCTCCTCCGCATTCAAGGCACCGGAATGGTCGGCGCGGTGGGATTTTCGTCGCGGCTTTTTGGATCGCTCGCAAGAAAAAAAATCAGCGTGATATTGATAACGCAAAGTTCCAGCGAATACTCCATTTGTTTTGCCGTTATGCCGAACGAAGCCGAAGCCGCGGCAAAACTGATTAAAGAAGAATTTCAATGGGAAATACAAAGCGGCGCTGTCGAAAAACCGGTCATCGAAAAAGATCTTTCTATCATCGCTGTGGTCGGCGAACGGATGAAGAGAAGTCCGGGTATCTCCGGAAAAGTGTTTTACGCCCTCGGACGGAACGGCGTGAACGTGGTTGCCATCGCCCAGGGATCATCGGAACTTAATATTTCGGCGGTCATCTCGAGCCAGGATGTGAAAAAAGCCCTCAACGCAATCCATGAAGCCTTTTTCCTTTCCGGGCTCCGTTCGGTAAACCTTTTCCTTATTGGAATTGGGCTAATCGGCGGAACGCTTCTGGAACAAATTGCCGCCCATAAAGAAATTCTTGCGGATGAACACAAGATACGGATAAATCTTGTTGGTGCCGCAAACTCCCGTAAAATGATATTCAACGCGAACGGCATCAATCCGCAAAAGGTAAAAACACTGCTCAATACCGCGGGAGTTCCGGGGGAAACACCGGCGGAAAAATCTGCCGAGGATTTTGATCTGGACAGCTTCATCAAAAAGATGGATAAGATGAATCTTCCCAACAGCGCGTTCTGCGATTGTACCGCCAGCGATAAGGTCCCGTCGAAGTATCTTGATATTTTGCGCCTTGCCATTCCTGTAGTAACACCGAACAAGCGCGCGAATTCCGGGCCTTTCGATTTTTATCATCAATTGATAAGCTATTCACGCGGCCGGGGAATTCCGTATTTGTATGAGACTACAGTCTGCGCGGGGCTTCCGGTTATCTCAACGCTGAGAGATTTTACGTTGTCCGGCGATAAAGTCCGGCGCATCGAAGCGGTGCTTTCGGGGACTTTAAGTTTTATTTTCAATAACTTTGACGGAAGCAAACCTTTTTCCGAACTCGTGATGGAAGCCAAGACAAAAGGCTACACCGAGCCCGATCCGCGTGATGACCTTAACGCGATGGACGCCGCCCGGAAAGCGCTTATTCTCGCGCGGGAATGCGGAATGCGGATTGAAGCCGGCGCGGTTACGATTGAACCGATTCTTCCCGCGTCCTGTTTTGAAGCGCCCAGCGTGGACGCCTTCTTTGAAGAACTCAAAAAGCACGACGCGGAATTTGAAGCGCGCCGGGCAAACGCGGCAAAAAACGGAAAACAGCTCCGCTACGCGGCGGTGATCGAAGAAGGGAAAGCGGTTCTTTCTCTTCGGGAAGAAGCGGCCGCAAGCCCCTTCCGCTCTCTTGTCGATTCGGATAATATTGTGGTTATTACCAGCGACAGATATTCGGTGCTTCCCCTGGTGGTTAAAGGCCCCGGAGCGGGGGCGCAGGTTACAGCCGGCGGCGTTTTTGCGGACATCGTAAGAATCGCGAGAACCTTGGTGTGAGAAGTGATACTAGCAAGGTTCTTCGTTGGAACCTTGCCGGAGAAGTTCCTCCGCAAGATAGACATCGCTCCTGCAGTGCATATCGGAAATGCCTAAACGAATTTCCTGATACAGGCGTGAACGGTAGAGTGTGTCGAATGCTTCTCTCAGCGAGGTACCTTTGAGCTGTGCATATTCTGTTATGACACCGTCATAGATATAGTTTTTCATATCATCTTGTGCTGTCATGTAATTTCCTCTGCTTTAATGAAGTGCAGATATTGGTCAATAATGTTTTGATTCTTGAAACAATATTGATAATTCGGCTTATTGTAACGTAATCGTCCTATAGCGTCATCGGCTGTAATAATTTCACGAAAATATAACTGCAGCGTTTGTATCACTTTATCGTTTGCAACACCTCCGATGATTATATCATATTCATCATGAATATTTCTGCCCAAACGGCAGTCTGAAATGAAGGAAAGCCATTCCAATGAATGTGTTTCAAATTCAAGTACACGAATAGTATCAGGAAGTTTTTCACTAATTTTTTCCAGAAAACCATAAGCATTAATGACTCCCTTGCCGCCTTCAAATTTAAAACGTTCTGCCCAGCGTAAGGCTTGTTCTTCGAACGGTGTAAGATAAAAACCCTTTCCAAAATCGGTTCTTTCCCGTGAAAATGATAAATCCGGATTATTGATAAAGGCATTTCCGCCGTGATAGAGAATCATTTTATTATACCTTTCTTTTTCATAATTGTGGTGATCTCTTCCATCAGCCAAGGCAGTCCCTGTGTGTGCAGTATATCATAATTTGGAATGATATAGTTGTCCAGAATATCACTTTTATCTGTCAGCAGCTTATATATTTCATCACCGGAAGTATGAAGCTTATCCGCCAATGCCTCTATGCAACATACTGCAAAAAAAGATTGTTCTGGCGTCATAGATATTTGTTTATTCATATATAAAATTGTAACTTATTTTTACAAAAAAGAATATATTGATAGACGCATCTAAAGATATTTTTGTATAATGAGGGACAGAAGGATAAATAGAAATAGTATGCCAATAGCTAAAGCAATAAAAGAAGCGCTCGGCGGCGGATCGATGATCCGGAAGATGTTTGAAGAAGGGGCGCGCTTAAAGAAACTTCACGGTGAAGATAAGGTCTTTGATTTTTCTATCGGGAATCCCGATCTGGAACCGCCCGCGGCTTTTCATGATGTTCTTGTAAAACTTGCGGCGGAAGACAAAAAGGGTTCTCACGGGTATATGCCGAACGCGGGCTACATGGATGTGCGGGAAACTCTCGCGAAAAAAGTTTCCTGCGAACACGGCGTGAATGCCGGCGGCAGTGATTTGATCATGTCCGTTGGAGCCGCCGGCGCTTTGAACGCGGTCTTTAAATCGATACTTAATCCCGGCGACGAAATCATTGTTTCCCGTCCCTACTTTATGGAATACCGTTCGTATGTATCAAACTTCAACGGCGTCCTTATTGAGGCAGATGCAGCGGAAGATTTCAACCTTAATCTTGCAGCCATAGAAAAAGCCCTGACCGAAAAAACCGCCGCCGTGCTCATCAATTCGCCTCATAACCCTACGGGGAAAATTTATCCCAAAGAAAGCATAGCGGCTTTGGCTGAACTGTTAACCGCTCACGGAAAAAAGACCGGACGGAAACCGTACTTAATCGCGGACGAACCGTATCGTGAAATCGTATACGAAGGCAGAGAAGTTCCCCCCATCCTTTCGGCTTATGATAATTCGCTTATCGTTACTTCCTACTCAAAAAGTCTTTCTCTGCCGGGGGAGCGCATCGGCTATATCGCGGTATCGCCCGCAATGGAAGATAAAGCCGATATGCTTGCCGCACTGGCATTCACTACACGTGTTCTTGGTTTCGTAAATGCTCCGGCGCTCATGCAGAGGATTGTCGCGGAACTTACGGAAGCGGCGGTTGATGTTGAAATATACGCCCGCCGGAGAGACGCCTTTAAGTCGGTGTTGGACGCGGCGGGAATCAAATATGCCGAACCGGAAGGCGCCTTCTATTTGTTCTGCCAGGTACCCGAACCAAAGCAAAAGCATTCCGGCAGCGGAGACGCGGAGTTTGTAAGCCATCTCAAAGATCATCTTATCCTGGGAGTTCCCGGCTCAAGTTTCGGCACCCCCGGCTGGCTCCGCTTTGCCTACTGCGTCGATGAATCGATCATCCGTAATTCCGGAACCGCTTTCAAGAAAGCCGTGGAAAGCTGGTAGGCGGATTCTTTTAAACTTACCATCGGTTTTTTGTCACTGTCCATTTGACAGGGACAAGTTCAGATGGGCAGTTTTGTTGTTTTATGACTTGCGGCGGCCTTGCTTTGTTTGTATGATTAACATATGTTACAGATTGAAGACTTGAGAGACCGCCTCAACGATGAGACAATCGTCCTCACCGAGCATCTGCTAACCAGAATGCGGCAGCGGGACATACGTTTTACCGAAATAAAGCGTGCAATAGAAATCGGTGAAATTATTGAACAATATCCCACGGATTATCCGTTTCCCAGTTGTTTAATACATGGGAAAAATATTCATGTTGTTTGCAGTATCGGTGAGGATCGTCTTTATATCATAACAGCATACCGTCCGTCTTGTATTCAATGGGAAGAAGACGGCAGGACGCGGAAGGAGAACAAATCATGAAATGCGGAATTTGTAAAGCGGAAATGGAAGAAAAAAACGTTACCTATACAGAAGATGTTGACCAGGCTGTTATCGTGATTCGTCATGTTCCTGCTCATGTCTGTACTGAATGCGGCAACATCTGGTATAGCGGTACTGTTGTTATTGAATTGGAAAAGCTTGTTGATATGTTTGTTTCCCAGACGGGACAGGAAGTTGCTATAATAAACTTTGCCCGCAAAACCGCTTAAAAATGCGCATTTCGCCGAACTTTAGTTCGCGCCTTCAGGCGAGAAATCGCAAGGCGTACACGCTAAGCCTCAGTAAAACTAACCCGAACCGTGGGTTCGCGGTTTTTGCAAGAGGCTCTATATTCATATTTTTACCATTAACAGGAGTATTTCATGGCAATAATTATTGATGGAAAAGCCATTGCGCAAGATATCCGAAAAGAAGCCGCGGAACGGGCGCGTATCCTTATTGATAAAGGGATTATCCCCTGCCTCGCGGTTATTTTAATTGGGGAAAATCCCGCAAGCATGTCTTATGTAACATCAAAAGAAAAAGATCTTGCGGAAGCGGGGATGGCAAGCCGGGATATTCGGCTTCCGTCATCAACAACAGAAGCGGAACTGTTAACGCTCATCAAAACCCTGAATGATGATCCACTCGTTCATGGCATCCTCGTGCAGCTTCCCTTGCCGAAGCACATCAACGAAGATACCATCATTATGGCTATTGATCCCAAAAAAGATGTTGATGGTTTTCATCCCTTGTCGGTCGGAAACATGGTGATAGGACGGAAGGGTTTTTTGCCTTGTACGCCTCACGGGGTTATCGTGATGCTCCAAAAGATGAACATTCCCACAAGCGGCGCCCATGCCGTAATTCTCGGCCGCTCAAACATTGTCGGGAAGCCCCTTGCGAATCTCCTTATCCGCCGGGATATTAATGCCACGGTTACTGTCTGTCATACCGGGACAAGGGATTTTGCGGCCCATACACGGGAAGCCGATATTCTCATCGCCGCCGCGGGGAGCCCCCGCCTCGTGACTGCCGATATGGTGAAAGAAGGTGCCGCCGTCATCGATGTCGGCGTAAACCGCGTGGAAGACGCGTCCGCAAAAAAAGGATACCGCCTGGTTGGTGATGTGGATTTTGCTCCGGCTGCGGAAAAAGCCTCATTCATAACGCCCGTTCCCGGAGGAGTCGGCCTTATGACCAGAGCTATGCTGATGCAGAACGTAGTGGAAGCGGCGGAAGAAAGTTACAGGTAATATTAAAGACACCTGCAACAGACTCCGCGAAAAATGACCGGTTATTCCTGAGGAGCTTCCTTGTTCCTTTCCGTCAGCGCCATCGCGAGTTCAACTTCCGCAACGGCGATCCCCAAATGATTGGCAATCAGTTCCTTGGAAAAACCGGCGTTGGCCAAGTGGAGCACTTGATCCCTGAAAGGGGGCTTGGGTTCCACCCTGATGCTGGAACGGATAAATCTGGGCCCTTCGTTTGAAAGACCGGGATTGCTTTCAGCGTTTTTCAATGATTGGGGATTATCAGATTCCGCAACAGACGCGTTTTGTTCTTTGGGAACAATTTCCGGTTGAGAGGAAATGACGGCATCAGTCTTTACAAGCGTTTTTCTTCCCAGTTCCGCATAGGCGTGATCATGCATTGTCCGTCTTTCGGTTTCCTTTTTGTAAACGGTGATGCGCCTGTCGGTCTCTTCAAGCAGCGTTTTCAGACTGCTGATACGGTCTTCCATCAATGTAAGCCCGCGATCTGTTGCGGAATTAATTTCAGCAATGAGCTTGTCTACTTCTTCCTGAAACTCTTCAAGGATTCTCCTTGAACCGGTCCGGCGGCGCAGATAATTTCTGAAATATAAAAAAGCAAGCGTCCAGCAAACAAGCGTAACGGCGATGATAACCAATGTTTCCCAAAACATACTTAACCGCTTACATCGACATTTTGTCCCAAAGCTGGATCTTTTACAAAGTTGATTTTTTCTTCTTCGTTTTCATCTTCAGGATTCTTTTTTTCTTTTTTGGAAGATTCTTCCTCCCCGGAATTGTTCTTCCGGTTCCGGTCTTTTATCCGCTCCGCACCCTGCCCCGTATCCTGGGCTTGATTAACCGAATGAATCCGCTGTTCCTGTTTTTCCTGTTGATGAATGGTATAAACGCCCTGCCGGATTTGCAGCCCTTCTTTTTGATTGGACTGATCTTTTCCAACTTTATCCATTTGAGTAAATAGTGTCTGGAGATCAATCGGTTGTATAGCCATCGGGTCCCTTTATTGACTCTGCATCAGGTTCTTCGTATTTTGTAACCCTAATGAGACCGTCCTCAAGAATAAACGTCGCAGCCTTGTATTCTGTCCTTACATCTTCCTTCATGTCCCGAATAATGATTTTAACGCCCGTATATACTTTGTGCGACACGGATACTCTTCCGCGGGTTTTAAGGCTGTCCAAATAATTCTGCGCCGATTCCAGTTCCGTACTGATCTTACGGACATCTTCAATCAACTGCTGCCTGTGGTCCATCAGCTCATGAAGATAGGCTTCTTTATCTTCCGGAAGCGATTTTCTTTGTTTCTTGATATTGATGAGTGTCAGTAAATTCAGCTGCACATCATCGAGATGTTTTTGGGCTGTTTCCTTGGAAATCCTGAGACTGTTTACTTTTTCTTTTCCTTTGGGATCGAACCCCACTTCGCAGATTGTTTCGGTTCCGCTTATGGGGCTGCCGATAGTTTTGGCATGTATTTCTTCCGCGGCCCTGAGCCGTCCGCCGACAATGGAAGCACGTTTCCCCTGGCAAATAATGCGCTTGTCCGCGTCAACCTGGGAATTGACAATGCCGTCGGAAACAACAACCATGTTGCCGGATTCCACTATCGCGTTTTCAATAAACCGTGCCCAGAGAGACCGCCCTGCCCGGATTAAACCGGAACTTTTTCCGGTAATTCCCTGATGAACAATAATGTCCCCTTCGGCATCCAGTTCGGCTTTTTCTACCGTTCCGTGAACTTCAATGTTGCCCGCGGCCTTAACGGAAAATCCCGCTTCGACGTTGCCTGAAACAATTACGGTCCCCAGGAAAATAATATTTCCGGTTTTAATATCCACGTTTCCCGCAACGGTGTATATCGGTTCCACATTGATTTTTCCGGACACAATCACAACCTGGCCGTTCATGTCGGCAATAATTGTACTGTCATCATCCGCTACATGGACATTTTTCCCCAACGGAAGCTGAATGTCTCGTCCGTTTTTTGCGGGAATTACTTTTCCGGTGACCGTCTTTCCGGAATTTCCTGTCGCGGGAGGAATTTTCCTTGCAAGCGGCTGACCCAGCACAACATTTTGAATAATATTCAGTTCTTTAAAATCAACTCTTCCGTTGGCGCCTTCTCTCAGCCGCACTTTCGATTGATCGGTTTCAAAATTGTATTGAATATACGCGTCACGGCCATTTACCGGTTTGTCACCCTCGGCAACCAAAAACGCCTCTTTATAAACAGGTTTATCACAGAAATCTTCCAAGATCCCTTTATTGACGCCATGAATGATGCGGTTATTGCGCAGAAAACTGAGAATCAAATCGGGGGATAAATCGCACCCGCCAGAGCCGGGAGGCGTAACGTAGATATAGGCCTTCATGTCCTGATCGGAAATATCCACGGTGAGGCTGGTATCGTTTACGGGGTTTGAATCAAAGGTTCCTACCTTGATATATTCACAGGAAGCATTTTTTACAACTTCGCTTACCGCTTTCGCATTAATATCCTTAACATTCCGTGCGGCAAGGGCATCCAATGCCTGTTTTTCTGTCGCCTTTTTGCCGTTCCCCTTGGGAGGAACAACCTTAAGGAACGCGCCTTCGGACCTCAAATTGACGAAAGCCTCACCATCTTTGTTTTCAATTGCGGGAACGGCAAATTCAATATCATCCGAATCCGCGGTTTCATCGGTTTGTATCTTCCGGGCTTTAATCTGCTCGTATGCGCGGATTTTCCAATCTTTTTTTCCCGTGCCGAAAAAGCCGTCCGAACCTTTTTCAAGGATTTCATACTCAATATATTTTACAGAAACACCAAGCATTGTCGCCGCTTCCGCCGCCGCGTCTTCCAGAGTCGGACCTTCGGCATCTACAATCCGGACAGTCCGGTCATGTTCCAACCATTCTTTCATTAAAACTTGCAGCTGGACAAAATCGACCATGGCGCCTTCCTATACAATACCTTTACGGATATTGGTTAACTTTGCCCTTAAACGGAGAATCGCCTTGGTATGAAGCTGAGAAACCCTCGACTCGGTAACCTGGAGGACCTGCCCAATTTCCTTTAACGTTAAATCCTCATAATAGTAAAGGACAAGAATCTTCTTTTCTTTATCGGGAAGTTCATTGATGGAATCAACAATTACCCGGCGGATTTCGTCTTTTTCGACGATAACATCGGGGTTCAAGCTCGACGGAGACTCAATACTGTCTCCGATAGATACTTTATCATTTTCATCGCTGGAAAACCAAACATCATTTAAAGATAAAATGGATGTTCCGGAAATCTTTATCATCGTTTTGAGAAACTCATCTTCGTTCATTCCCAACGATTTCGCGATTTCCTGATCCGTGGCGGTTCTGCCGAGCTGAGCTTCCAGGTTTCCGATAGCGTCTTCCACTTCCCTAGTTTTTTGCCGCACGGAACGCGGAACCCAATCGATAGAACGGAGCTCGTCAAAAATAGCCCCCCGAATCCTGGTTACCGCATAGGTCTTAAATTTTACATTTTTCCCCGGATCAAACTTATCGATAGCATCCAGAAGCCCGAAAACGCCGTAACCCACCAAATCATCAAACTCTACATTGTGGGGCATACCGACCGCTACTTTTCCGGCAACATATTTTACCAAGGGAGCGTACTGTTTTATAAATTCTTCCCGAATCCGCGGATCCCGGTTCTTTCGATATTCTACCCAAAGATCATCTTCTATATTTTGGTCCAGGAGGACATCCCTCATAATTTAACCCTTTTCATCCCGTCTTAATATAGTTTGTATCGCAGAAGCCATTTCCTGAACATTAAAATCTCCGGAATTACCGGTCTGCTTCGTCCGGGACGGCTCAGGCACGAAAGAAGGCGATGATGAAAGGTCTTCCTCCATTTCAATAACATCACTTTCATCATCCGATTCCTCAGATGGAGCAAAAGAACCGGACATTGAGTCTAAATCAGGCAAAACATCGATAGATTCAGACTCATCTTCTTCCGGAATTGCCGCCGGTAGTACCGCCGATTCGGCAGAAAGAGGAGAAATACCCCCCTCCCCTTTTCCATTATAATCATCTTGGCTATTCTGGTCCAGACCTTGAGTAAAAGAGGTTCGATTGGAAAAGATTTGCCCGGGAGCGGCCGCTTCCGCATAAGCGGAATTTTCCATATTTCCGGCAGGAACGGCACCCGCCGCCGATTTCGATCCTGTTTCATCATCTGGGGAATCCATTAATCCATCAATCGAAATATCCACTTTTGAACCGAGAATATCGTTCCCGTTCGATTCATCATGAGGAGACGTCAATAATTCAGGGAGAAACTGATTGATTAACCAGTACGAGAGAGAGACTAAAACAAAGAAAATAAGGCCCAGAACAAAAGCCCTAAGAAGCACCGGAAAAAACTGGGATCCGGTGAATAATCCTATCAAAAAGGAAAGAATAAAAGCAACACCGGCAATGATTCCGCTGATTTTTGGATTAAACACCCTGCAATTCCCCCTCTTGTGTAAAAGTATACTTCATTATTGTGAATTTGTCATTATTAACAAGTGCGAGTGCATATTTTTTATCACAGATATGTTAAAGTAATTGATAAAAGATCATGGAACTCAGCGAAAAATTGCAGCAGCTTAGAAAAGAAAAAGGACTTACTCAAGAACAGCTTGCGGAAAAAATTTTTGTTTCGCGTACGGCAATTTCAAAATGGGAATCCGGCCGCGGGTATCCCAGTTTGGATTATCTAAAATCGATTTCAAAGTTTTTTGAAATATCGATAGATGATTTGCTTTCAGGCGAAGAACTCATCAGGATTGCTGAAAATGACAGCCGCGAAAAAGCCGACCGTCTGCGTACCGTGTTTTTCGGCATCATTGACTGTATGGCATCGCTTCTCTTTTTTCTGCCTTTCTTCAGCAAAAAAGGACCGGATATTATCCGCGCCGTTTCCCTGCTTTCTCTTGAAGACGGCACTCCGTTATTGCATACTACTTTTATTGTATGGACAAGCATGATCATCCTGTTTGGCATTACGGAGCTTGCCCTGCAAAATGTTCGGCATCGCTTATGGCTGAAATACAAAACGGCCTTTTCTCTTTTTCTCGGCACAGGGGCCGTCCTTATGTTTATTTCCAGTCCATTGTCTTATGCCTACGCCGGCGCCTACATGTTTTTCCTGCTTGTCTTGAAAGGGTTTTTGTTGATAAAACGCCGATGACACGAAACGTAGCGCCCATGTGACAATACGTTTCTTGCGCCTCATTACTGTCCATGGTATGTTTTTATCAGATGAGGCAATTGCAAAACTCCAGTTTTTGCAATTGCAACCGCTTAAAAATGCGTATTTTGCAGCCTTTAGGCGAGAAATCGCATGAGCCTCAGCAAAAAGCAAAACTAACCGAGTTTTACAAGAGGCTCAGATTTTACATCTGAATCTTCATTGGAGAAACGAAAAATGAAAATGGTTATGAAGCAAAAATTTGTTTCAAATATGAGTCCCGCTCTGTGCTGGGCGTTAATCGCGGGGATTGGCATTGCGTTTATTTTCGGCGTGATACAGTTCGTCTTGATCTTTGGTGTCTACGGTTTTTTCCCCGCATTGATCGCCGGACTCGTAATTCTTGCCGCCGCGGCCGCAGCGTCAATAGTGTTGACTCTGTTATTTTCCATGCTGAAAAATATTCGCCTACAGACATTGTTGGTGTTCTTTTTTTCTCTGTTTCTTTGTTTATTGACAATGGCGCTCGGAATATTTTTAGTGCCTCTGCTGGTGTCCGTAATGGCGTCAGTGTATTTGGCCGTCATGTTCACAAAAGGCCGGTACCGCGATATAAGCAAATGGAAGAAGATTTTGCGTTACGCTCTTTTGGGATTGTTCGGCATACTCTCTCTTTTCATTCTCGTTTTGATACTGATGCCGGGGCCCTCGCTGAATAACAGGCCGGAACAGGCTGCACTCGCTCTGCCATATACGGATAGAATACAAAACGCAAAAACTGATTTAGAAAATCCCGCAGAATCAGGAACGTATCGTCACACGATACTGTATTATGCGTCAGAAAAACAGAAGATAGAACCATATCCTGAACAAGAAATAATCTCCGCGCGTACCGTGGACGCTTCCGGGTTTTTGGACGGATGGAGCGGCATTCGTAAATCGCAGCTTGGCTTTGGACCGGAAACCTTGCCGCTCAATGGACAAGTTTGGATGCCGGAAGGCAGCGGTCCGTTTCCGCTTGTACTTATCGTGCATGGTAACCATGATTTAGGAGACCGTTCTGACGGCGGCTATGCCTATTTGGGTGAACTGCTTGCAAGCCGGGGAATCATCGCGGTATCTGCCGATGAAAACTTTCTGAACTCATCCAGTTTGTATGACGCGCTTTTCTTTGCCAGATTAAAAGAGGAAAATGACGCGCGTGCTTTTGTTCTGCTTGAACACCTGCGCCAATGGCACGACTGGAACGCCGATGCTTCAAGCCCATTTTTCAATAAAGTTGATTTTGAAAACATCGCGCTCATAGGGCATTCACGCGGCGGCGAAGCGGTTTCATTGGCCGCGTCTTTTGCCGAATTGAAAGTGTATCCCGATAACGGAAGCCTCACATTTGACTATCCGTTCCGAATAAAATCACTTGCCGCCATCGCTCCGGTTCATGGCCAGTATAATCCCGCGGGGCTTGAAGTGAATCTTGAAAACATCAACTATCTTGTTTTGCATGGCGCGCATGACATGGACGTAAGCAGTTTTCATGGGGCGAATATGTACCGAAGAACAGATGTGTCCGGCGGCGGAATTAAGGCACAGGTATGGATGCAATACGCCAATCACGGGCAGTTCAACAGTACATGGGGAACAAATGATTCGATAGGTTTGATGAATCTTACATACAACAGAAAACTGCTTATGCCGATGGAAGAACAGCAGCAGGCCGCTAAGGTTTTTATCAGTGCTTTTTTAGAATCTACGCTGCATGGAAAGGAAGAATATAACGCCTTATTCAAAAATTTTTCTCAAGGAAATGAATGGCTTCCGCCCGCGTTGTATATCACCGATTATGCTGATAGTCAAAGTATGTTACTGGACAGCTTTGACGGCGGTTATGATTTATGCGCGTCAAGTTCCTCAAAAGTGAGTTATATGGCACAAGGTTTTGATACATGGACGCAAAGCATCCTGCCGGGGAAAGGAGAAAACACAAACCGTGTGCTGACATTATCGTGGGGCAGTGAAGAATACGCTGAAAAATATGAGCATGAATTTCCTGTCTTCACATTTGTATTTGCGGATGGAACGCTTTCCGCGGGGGATAGATTGTACGTATCACTTTGTTCGGGTAAAGAAGACGCGGACACACCAGACGTATCGTTCAACATACGGTTGACTGACAGTGCCGGAAACACAGCCGAAATGAGCGTCAACGAATTCGGCGGAGTGGTGAATCCGCTTGACGCGCCAATCGGCAAACCCATTGCTTCATCCATCATCGGAGAGCGCGAACCTGTTTTGCAGATGGTCTCTATTCCGACAGAACGGTTTCAGGGCTTAACCGGTGACATTGTAAACATGGAATGGCTAATGGATAACGCGGAAATCAGCAAGGCCGGACAGATTTTATACGCGGACGATTTGCGCGTAGAAAAGAAAGAAAACAATTGAGCTTCTTGCAAAAACTGAAATTTTGCAATTGCCTCGAATAAATTGATTTGGAGATTAAGAAGAATGAAGAAACTGTTGATTGCCTTATATTCCTTTGTGATAAGCCTGAGTGTTTTTTCACAAAGTGTGTTTACCTATGATCTGCACAAAGACGCGCTTCTTGGTGTTAGCGCACTGGGTGTATTTGCAAGTCCTTTTCTTATAGAGAACGTACCGGAACATGTTCCGCAAAATCTCAATAAGGATGATATAAATCCGCTGGACCGGAGTTTAATGTTTTCATACAACAAGACGCTGGATATGATAAGCGATTACGGAGTTTACGCTTTTCTTGCATTGCCTATCATTTCTTTAGCGGGAAATATAAAAGACGGCAATGCATGGCTTACTTACGGCATCATGTACGGCGAAGCGTTTGCGCTTACCTTTGGAACAAAAGATCTGCTTAAAAATGCCGTTATCCGTTATAGACCTTACATGTACTCCGGAGGCGTTCCAGACGGATTAATGGACGATTACTACAACAGCTTTCCGTCCGGCTCGACCGCACTGGCTTTTTTGTCGGCGGGTTTTTTAAGCGCGACATTTTCAGCCGAGTACCCCGATTCAAAATGGAAGATTCCGGTCATAGCCGGAGCATACACACTGGCGGCGGGAATCGCTTCCGCACGAATTATTTCCGGCAGCCATTTTATTACCGATGTTCTTGCCGGCGCCGCAATCGGCAGTCTTTACGGCTGGGTTGTTCCGCTCTTGCATAAAAAGCAAAACAAAGACAACAACATCACGCTGAATCTTACCGGAAACGGTTTCGTTGTCGGGATGAAGTTCTAAGGCAGCGCTGATTAAGTCTCGATGACATTACTCATCGCTGCCCAAGTCATTTTTCGTAATTCTTATAATACAACGAATTACTGCAAAATGACAATAAAGTAAACACTGATTTATGCTCGATGCATAAATCAGTGTTACCCTAAGTCAAAACGATTTTAACGTTGATCACTGCTCAACGTTAATTGCCGACTGTTTCCTGTCCGGCCTTTTCCATCATCTCGGCCCTTTCTTCATCGCTGTCGGCAATGATGCTGGCGGCCAGGAAACGGGCGGCGGCGGTTTCCGTAGTGTAAGAGCCAAGAGGAATGGCGCCTTCGCGGTACAATTCCCGGGAAGTGCTGTAGCCGGAGAAATCCACAATTCCTTCCTGCTGCGAAGTACAATAAAAATAGGTGTGCCGCCGCTTCCCGACGGTGAACGCTTTTTTGAGCGAATAAGGGCCTTCCCGGAAACCCGCCGTTCCCGTATCGTATAACTCCAGGAAGAAATGATTCACGCCTTTTTCCATCAGCGAAATCAAATAATCCGAACGGATGCCGGGATAAATTCTGAACACGCACATGGAATTGGCGGCATCTTCCAAAAGCTGTGAAAGAACATAAGTGTCCGCCTCAAGAGGACCGTTCAGAAGAGCGGTCCCGGTAAAAACAGGAGTTTTCATATTCCAGTTCCTGAAACCATCGCTGCCGATCTTTTCAAACTTAAGATTAAGCGGCGACAAAACCCGGCCTCCGTGCACCACGTACACGCCCTTTTGCATGGTAGTCGCAAGATCGATAGCCTGTTTCATCGTCTCCGCGGCCTCGTTTGAGGATTCACGCGTTGTAGAAGAAGCCGCAAGAACGATGGGCGCGTTGGCATCGGCAAAAAGCCAGTACAAAAGCGGCGCCGAATACGGAAGCGTATCGGTTCCATGCGCGACCACAATCCCGTTGGCGGTTCCCGAATTAAGCCGTTCCGCGATAGCCGCAATGAGCGCGGCCCAGTCGCCGGGAACAATTTCTTCCGACAAAAGCCTGCCAATTTCTATCGATTCAAAGCGGACTTTTGAAGCCCAGGCTTCTCCGTTTTCAGATAAAAGTTCCCGCAGAACTTTTTCATCGCCGCTCTCGATGGTACCTTCCTCTTTGTTATATTTTCCGGAAATAGCTCCGCCCATAGAAAGAACGTATACAAGGGATACCGAAAGCTGTTCTTTCAAAATATCCTTTACCAAGGACGGTTCGGCTAATCCTCCTGTTTCACGCATGACAATCCCCGTTAAAAAACGAATCGGACGGGCATCGCCTTCCCGAATCCGCTTCACTTCCTGGGGATTCTGTTCTATCGTATTCTTAACAATAGATTCAATCTTTTCCCGGTCGGTAAGGAGTTCCCAGTCCCGTTCTCTTACCAGCATTTCCGGATCGCGGTCAGCTTCCAGGACAGCCGTAATGGTCTGCTTCGCAATCCCCGCACTAACGCGCTTTTCATCCAGCATACGGAGGATTTTCGCAAACCTTTCCGGAGTCAGCGGAGCGTTCTGGGGACTCATATTGAGCCTTTTAAACTCTTTAATAACATACGCGAGCCATTGGGCACACTCCCTGGAAGCGGCTCCCAGAGCGGTAGTCTGCTCAAAATAATCGGCACGGCTTGTTTCGTCACAGATAAACTCAGCCTGATGAAGCGTGAGACCGTATTGGCTCATAAAACGATTGCGCCTCAGTTCCGGCAATTCAACCGTAAAATTATCGAGCGCCTCCAAAATATCGGAACCGGGTATAAAATGAGGAATCTCCGGCAGAGGCTCAAACCGGGGGCCCGATTCTCCTTTCCGCTTGTGAAAAGGTTCCGTAATCTGAAGCGTCTCGTTCCAAATACGGCTTTCGGGAAGAACGCTTCCGCCGTGCAGAAGTATCTCCTCCTGCCTTGAAAGTTCCGTGTTAATCGCCCGCCAAACAAAATTGAAAGAGTTCAGATTCCGGAGCTTCACATAATTTTGGGGCATATCGGGATAAGGAGCGATGCCGACATAGGCATTACAGCGCATCACGCTTTCAACAGGAACGCCGGGAATAATTTCGAGGTATTGAATTCGGCGGCGGAGATCGGTCAAAAAGACTTCGGCCTCTTCCCCTATTTCAAAATCCGGCGCGGTCCGAATCCGCACACTGGGCATTCCCGCCCTGGAATAATCCATCCGGGTTTCACGGCCCGAATGCGTCAAACGTCCGGCATCTTCTTCAATCCGGACTTCTTCAATCCTAATCCGTTTCTTGCGCCGGTGAAACAGTATGTCCATGTAACCATCGGTTCCTAGTTTCAGCGACAGCTTGGATAAAGCATGATCTTCGGGAATCTCCGGCGTGCTGATATTGCGTTCATACGGAGCGTCTTTGATGATGCCCCCTTCCAAGCCGCGGATGAGCATATAAGCCTTTCTCGCCGCCGCCGAATTGAGCACAGGAACGGCATCCGGCTTTTCTTTACAGACGGGACACGAAGAAAATTGTCCCTGGGCATTATAGCTGCACGAACAAAAAGTCTTTACTCCCGTAAGGAGCAGAATTCTAACTTCCAGGTAGATATGAGATTTATACACCACGGCATTCCCCTTACCGTACTATGGGTCCAGGATTTGATGATGTCAAGACCTCTTTTTTGACAGATGCATAAATCCCGTATATTCTATAAAGATAAGATTAATAGGGAATAGGGCATGAAAAAAACACATAAGTGCAAAATTACGGTTTTACGGCGGGAATATTTTCAGGATTTGGCGGACGAATACCTTACGGACCCGAGCGCGGGAAAATGCCAGCTCTTCGAGGACGGACAGGAAATCATTGTTGATGATCAAAGATCGATACCCATACTTCAAGGGCAATTTTGTTCTCATGCATGGGACAGCATCAGCCACTATGTCTACGCGGCCCTTCAGGGCGGAACGATTATGAAAGGCTGGACCTACGACGAAAAGGTGATGATAGCCTGCTGTAACGACGGCATCCGCCCGGTCATTTTCAAACTGGAAAGGATAGACGAATAGCGGACGCCTCCTCGTATAAAGCGCTGTCCAGAAAGGCAGACTTTTTTCTTACACCACCCCCGGAAGCGGCTTTATCATCTTAAACAAAAGATATTTAAAGGGATGAATATCCAGGGCATTGGGAAACCATCCGGCTATTTCACCAAAGTCTACGATGTTAATGGCGGGACTGTAGGAAATGGGAAGCACCGTTCCCCGGTCGATAAGCAGTTTTTCCGCTTCCGCAAGTGTTTCCCATCGTTCCGCGCCTTCCTGCAGCATGGATTCATCCATCAGCTTTTCATAGTCTTCATCGCGCATTTTCGCGTCGTTGAGGTTTGAACCGCTCGTCCATATTTGCAAAAAAGTGAGGGGATCGGCAAAGTCGCCGATCCAGGTAGAGGAACCAACATCGTAATCATCGTCCTTTAAAGAATAAAAATAACGATGAACCGAAATCATCTCAATTTTTACGGGAATGCCGAGGGATTCTTTCCAGGTATTTGCCATGATTCCGGCAATCCGCTCGGCATCTTCCGATTGAGCAATTCTGATAACGAGTTCGGGAAGACCCGCTCCCTGGGCATAGCCCGCGTCAACCAAAAGCTGCCTCGCTTCTTCCAGTGATTGTCCGCCGGTGCCTTGTATTTCAGGGTAGCCGGGAATAGGATAAATGAGGGTTTTGGCAGGCATAATGTGCCCTTCACGGATTTGTTCCCAAGGCAAGGAAATAGAAAGCGCGCGCCGGAGCCGCCAATCGTCCCAGGGTTCCCGCTCGGAGCGGATAAAATAATAATGCGTGGCAAACATAGGATTCACCACAAGTCCGCGGGTATCATCCAAGTCATTAATGCTTACCGCGCCGGAGATCCATCTTGCTTCACCTCTGTTCCATAAGTCCGCCGCTTCTTCGCCGTCTTCCGAAAACCGGAAGATCAATCTTTTTAAGGCAACGTTTGACGCGTCCCAATACAATTCATTCCGCGCGAGAATGATGGCATTATCGGTTTTTTCCACGATGTAGAACGGGCCGTTGGATAAAGGCGGCCGGGCGCTCCAATCTTCCTGTTCCAGCATGTCAGGATGAATCGGGCTGAACGAATGATGACAAAGCATATTGATGAAAAATGAAGCCGGCGCGTTCAGCTTTACGACGAGCGTCCGCGGATCGGGACACACAATGCCGACAGCGGATTCATCGGCGATGCCGTTCCGATAATCCCGCGCGCCTTCGATAACATCAAACAAAGACGCGTATGGGGAATCTTCATTTCCGATTAAAGAAAGCCATGACGTTCTAAAATGTGACGAACGCACGGGGTCGCCGTTCCAATAACGCGCCGATTCCCGAATCGTAAAAGTCCATTCTTTTTTATTTGAGGATACCGACCAGCGGCTGGCTGCCGCCGGAACCGGTTCCATCGTAAGAGGATGATAGGAAAAAAGCCCCTCATACAAGGCCGTGTACATTTGGGCTTCATTGGCAAGATAGGATTTTCGGAAATCGAGTTCCCATTCGCCCGCGGAAAAAGCCACGGTAAGTTCTTCACGGTCAAGCACATTCGGACGGGGGACGGCGTATTGACCGTCGTCGTCTTCCCAATTTTCCCTATCTTCTGTTTCAATTTCAGGCAGCATATCTTCAACAATTACGGAAGATCCTTCGCCGCCGGGACTGCTTGTACAGGAAAAGAGCGGCAGCATCAGAAGAAGCTGAAAGATCATCAAAATACTCAAAAAAACCCTTGTTCGCGCATTTCGTTTACTCATAATTAACTGATACCAATTTTTTTAAGCTGTTCTTCTTCTTCTTTCAAAGAACTGTATTCAAAACGTTTTTGGTTTGCGGAAATAATAACATTTTTTATCGCCGATAATTCGGGTTTTACGCCCTTAATTTTGTCTTTTATTTCCGGCGGGGCCGTAAGTTTAAAACAATCGTCCATAGCCGCGAGCGTTTTATGAATCGACTGTAAATCCTTTAAATTCTTACTCAGTAAAGAAAGCAATTGATCTTCTTCCATGGAGTCTAACCTGCTGCCCGTGGAGCTTCTCATAGAAAAAGAACCCAAAACCCGTATCCGCCGTTCCAGTTCCTGATGCAAGTGATTATAATCTATCTTATCTTTAACGGTGGTTCCCCTCACGGCATCAACATATTGAATATCGTACAAAACAGGTTCGGGATCCCTGTTGAGCATTTCCCGGATAATTTCCCGAATTCTTTGCCCCAGGGTTTTCTTTACATTGGAAAACATGTCGTTGTTCTCGTTAAACTTCTTTAAAACTTCCGCCAAAGACATCGATGATCCGCCTAAAGCCCTAAGCCCGTCAACGAGGAAAATTTTATATGAAACAGGTTCCTTTTTTTTGACGATTTTATCTTCGGGAACTTCCAGCGCCTTGAGCTTTGCGGCTCTTAAAGGCGTCCCGTCTTTCGTATCGAGTTCCTTGATAAGCTCTTCGGCCAAATCGGGATAAAAAGGGGTTCCCGGCATAGCACTGGAGAAATTCTTCTTTATTTGAGCCGTAATTTCCGCCCTGCGGCTATAGGCATTGTCAAAATCGATGGTAAGATTATTGACAATTTTAAGCAGAAGCTCTTTTTTATACAGTTCCTTTTGATAATCGCTTATGATTTTTAGAATCTGCATGATGTTATTTGCCGATTTAATCAAAGTCACCTGAGATTCATTTACCAGCGAACCAGACATTGGATCACTGTTGGCTTTTATCTCGTTTACAAGCCCTATCACAATACGCGTATTCGGATTCGCCGACGAATTATTTTGACCGGACCAATTAATATATTTTATAAGCCCGGAAATACGTTTTATCCGCTCCAAAGTCAAAAAATCGGTATTGAAAGAATAAAAATTGACAAGAAAATCCAACTGATTATCATAATTGGAAAGACGGATAGAAATTTCATTGATTCGGTCCGGTTCAGGAATATCATCCGCAGGAAGGATTTCAATTTCGCCCATTTTTGCTTCCTGCTTGTAAGGATCAGCCTGGATCATGCCTTTTTTCAAAAGAATATCATAAATTGTCGCAAACGCGGAATGATATGAGCGGAATTCTTCTTTTAGCTTGGTCAATTGCGTCTTTTCAAGCCAAAGGCTCCGGGTTTCAAGTCCTTTAACAAGCTGTTCCTGATATTGTTTTAAGTCTTCCATACTTTATTAGTATCTATTAATTCAAAGATTAATGCAATCTTCATATTAAATACATATATAAATGTATGGAGATACTAAGAGTAATGATGAAGAAAATGGTGTTTTTTTGGGTACCGGCCTGCATATTTTCCGTATCCGCGTGCAGGAATCCGGTAATGTATTCGCGGTATGAAGTGATTTTGCCGGAAATTCCTTCTGATTGGCAGACTGTTTTAGGAAAACCTGTTTGGCAAGTTGAATGGATCGATGCTAAGGGAAACTGGCAAAGAATTGACGCGGAGGAAAGCAGGATTTTTTCCCTTGAAATCTATAACACGGGAATAAATCCGGTGATTGCCTATCCTTATTGGCCGGGAAGAAATATCTATCCGGGATTTTTCTCTCCCGCGGGCGCGCTTTTTCCTTTGGATATCCGGAAAGATACTGTCAATCTTGATTGGCATGGAGGAGCGGACGCTCAGTTTTACCGATTCCTTTCATCGTTCAGTGGCGGAGGAAACCGGTCTCCCGAACAATTTGACTGGCAGAGATTCCGTTCGCTTTTACGGAAAAAAATTGATGATCCTGAAATAAACGCCAACCCCTGGAACATTGACTGGGAAAAGGCCGCCGAAAAGGTTATCAATTCGGGTTTCCGCGAAAGTTACATTGTTCCCCGAAAATATTCTGATATAAGCGTTACGATTCCGGAAGAAGGCCTTTGGATTTCTCCGTCTCCGTTTATTCAGGGACATTATTGGGAAACCGGAGCGAAGACCGTATTGAAAGCAACAGAATCGGTGTCGCGGTATGTTTCCGCAAAGGGGATGATTGTCTACACGGATAAAACATGGGCATATTTTCCGCGTGAATGAGGAGATGCTCGAGAGCGGACGGGATTTTTCCTTAAAAGCAATTGCAAAACTCCAGTTTTTGCAATTGCCGCTGCTTAAACACGCTTATTTCGCAAGCCGTATGCTGAAAAACTGCATAAAACTGACTAAGTTTTGCGAGAGGCTTATGAATTTACATTTTCTCGCGTTATATTGACTTTTGCTTACGTATCAAAGAAAATATATTTCAAGGGAAAAAAGTTGAACTATGTTTTATGCGCCTATCAGTTTAGTTAACCTTGATTCAAGAACACTTATGGGTGTCTTGATTTGGGGAAATCTTGCAACAGGTCTTATCGTATGCTTGTATAGGTCCACCAACAAATATGAATTCCGCCCTGTTATTCGAAACATGGCGCCGGTGCGTTTTTTGAGCGCCTTTGGTTTTCTGTGTCTGTTTCTGCGCGGAGCAATTCCGGATATTATATCGGCAAACATTGGAAACTCGCTGTTATTTTTGTGTTTTTATATTGAATCCAATATGCTGCTTAAAATCGCGAATCTCAACAACGAAAGGGTACTCCTTATTGAAAGGATAGCTTTGATCCTTAGCATTATTGTATTCAATATTGTGGAATATATATTCCACGATGGTTCATTGCGTATCGGTATTGCTTCCTGCAGTATCTTTCTGTTGAATCTGCCGTCAATCGTGCTGCTGCTCACGTCAAAACAGACAAATAAATTCAAACAAAGCGCCGGGATATTTTATATTCCCCTTTTGATCGCGACTATTCCCCGAACTTTTGAAGCGTTTATCGGAAGAATTATCAATATTGGAACCAACAATTATTATCAAACGTTGTTATTTGGTTCATTGGTGCTGATGATGATCTCGAATACTATCATCTATCTGTTATTCTTGAAGGAAAACATGGATAGTGTTATTGAAAAAATGGCAAATTATGATAATTTGACGGACACCATGAACCGCCATAATTTTTTTACTGTAGGGAAAATGCTGTTCGACCGGTACCGGGACCAGGGAAGCGGCCTGTCCGTGCTTTTTTTCGATATCGATTTTTTCAAAAAGATAAATGACCGCTACGGACATCAGTTCGGGGATGATGTGTTGATCCGCTTTGCGAATACTATTAAGAATGGTATCCGTCCCACGGATATTTGCTGCCGGTACGGCGGGGAAGAATTCGTTGTTTTGGCACATACCAATGAAGATGGATGCCGGAATATCGCAAACCGAATCCTCATCGAAACAGAAAAAATCGCCTTTGATGCTTTCGAGGATTTCCGCATGACTACCAGTATCGGCTGTACAACGGGAATTCCAAAACAGGATGAGACGCTGGAAATGTTTATCAAACGCGCGGACCAGGCCCTCTATCAGGCAAAAGCCGAAGGGCGCAACCGGGCGGTGTTTTATCGGAACGCAGAATACGTTTTGACGCATGAATTACTGCTTTCCTGATATGCTCATCATTGTTCTTTATTTTTCTCCCTTGCAGGACGGCATTCCTTCCAATAAACTATAGTTATGGAACGTCGGAATTTTTTCTTCGTATTTTTGGGGCTTGCCGCCGCTCTTGTAGTTATCGGGATTATCCTTGGATATCCAAAGGTCAGCGTCACTGAAACAGAAACCGACGCGGAAACATCCGCGACGCTTTGGATGCATCCCTCGGCGATAGTTGTTCCGGGAGACAATCCCTTATGGTTTGAATTTAGCGATGAGGAACCGCTTGTGATTTCTTCGCCGGAAGAAGCATCGCTCCGCTCATTTGTTCCCTGGCCCCATTCAATCCACATACAAAATATGTTAATAGATGAAAACCGCCTCGTTATGGCGGTGAACCGCCTCGGCTTCCTTGTCTTCATTCCCTGGGATAACAACCGTTTGGGCATGTATTCTGTTTCCGATAAAAATGATTGGTCACCACACAGCATCGCGTCATTTTTTTTATTTGATCAAAAACCGTCGGCGCTTTTATACCGCAATGACTTTTTCTCCAATAATGAAGATATCTCTCTGCCGGAAACACCGGTAAGAGCTTTGATAAAAGGAAATACTCAACCCATTACGGCGGAAATTCCCGCTTTCAAGGATTTTCCATCATTAAATGGATGGGACATCGAAGCCCTTGACCAAGGAAAAGATGGAGCGTGGTACTTCATCGTTGTGCAAAAATCTTCGGATATATATGGAAAGTTCTACTATAAGGCGGAGTCCCTGGATGAACAGCCGTCACCAATATCGATGGGAGATTATTGGCTTGCTTTGGAACCGGAATCTGTTAGAAATGCCCCCCTTCTCCTGCGGGAGACATCAGAAAAAGCCATCGGCAGCCGGTCAGAAAACCACTCATACTTGATTGAAAAACTTTCGCTAAACAGCGAATATGAAACGCATTATTCTTCTCATTCCGGCGAAGGAGATATCGTTTCCCTTTTTGTATTTTCTGATGATAATACAGCCCTTGCCGTATTTTCCGATGGCAGCGGCGCCGCAGGTAAAAAAAACGCGGACGATTCCATTGAAACATTTTTGTACGCCTTACCGGAACTCCCCGCTGATTTTTTTTACACCGGCATAGCTCTCGCGGATGATACAATCATGGCAAGCTGGGAGGAACAGCGGTCCTACGGAGTCGGCGCCGCGGGATTTGTACTCGTGAAATATCCGTTCTGATTGGGGAAAAGATAGGGCAGCGCTGATTAAGTCTCGATGACATTACTCATCGCTGCCCAAGTCATTTTTCGTAATTCTTATAATACAACAAATTACTGCAAAATGACAATTTCATAAAGTAAACACTGATTTATGCTCGATGCATAAATCAGTGTTACCATAGAGGATGATTTCAACACAGAATGTGCATTTTTCCCCATTCTGTGGTATAGTTAATCACATGAAAAGGTATATTCAAATTGCGGCCTGCATTTTGATGTTATTTGCAACAAATTTCCCGCTGAAAGCCTTGGAAGGCATTCAATGGCTTGCGCGGGGCGGAATGCTTGTTCTTCCCGAAGATAACGGCATGGAATCGGATCCTTCGCCGATTTTGTTTTCGCCCGGGGCCGCCGCGAGGTTATCTTTTTTCCATTATTTCGCTCTCGAAATTTCGCTTGATTTTTACATGACTCATTATCTTTATTCCGATACGCTTGACAGGGCAGTTCCCGCGGCGATAGAAAACCGCTCCGCCTTTGTGATTGGCTCGGTTCTGGGAATCCAGGCGGTATATCTGTTTAAGCCGCTCGATTCATGGACGATACGGGTATATGCGGGTCCCGCAATCGACATAAGAATCAGCCTGACTGCCGGAGGACTGGAAGGCGCCGATCAAAAGGATGCCGCCAGCCAAACCAAAAAAGTTTCCTCTTATTTTTGGGAGCAGGGAAGATGGCTCTATCCTGTTGCCGGAATCGGGATGGATTTTGCGGTAAACGACGACCTTTTGCTGGGCTTCGATTTACGGACCTGGTTTCCCATGTATAAACTCTGGACCAAAGAGGATTTACCCGATATTAACGGCTGGCGTTTCGGCGCGGGTTTCACGATAACATTCGGGTAATCGTAAAAACATACAATGAGGCTATTTATTGACAGGCGGTACGTTATAGATTACTCAATGCTGAATCTTTTCGTTGCGAAATTTTCCTCAATGCGGTATAATAATTAAGATGTTCACTGAGCCTCTTGCAAAACTCGGTTAGTTTTGCAAGAGGCTCATGCGATTTCTCGCCTAAAGGCTGCAAAATACGCATTTTTAAGCGGTTGCAATTGCAAAAACTGGAGTTTTGCAATTGCCTTCACTGTCTACAAATTTAATGATTCTGCATTCAAGCACGGTATCACAGAAGATGATATCCGCAGAGCTTTCGTGTACCCGCTTTTTGATGGTCTCATTGAAGGATATGACAATAAATTTTTGCTCACAGGATTTGACACCAGCGGCAATATGCTTGAGGTTATGTATAATCTTGTGGATGAACATACTGTGTATGTTTTTCATGCCATGCGGTGCCGTAAGGTTTTTCGTATGCTGCGAAATCAAGACTAGGAGAATATATGGCTATTATGTCCGAAGAAGAAGCTGACGCTCTGGACGATTTGCTGACCAAAACAACACCGAAAGTGAATCCCGCGGTTCGAGGTATCACAAGCCAAAAAGGGTTTAAAATGATAGCAGTGGATAATTTTTCTGCCGAATATATTACTTCTAAGGCTCTTGCTACCAGACAGACACCAGAAGAAATTATCCATGAACTCGTCAGCAAAGAGATTGCCGCCGATGTTCAACCGGTTCTATAATGTTTCTACCAGTGCGGGGTCCACGATAACATTCCGGTAAGCGTTTTCACCGCCCATGACGCCATGAGCAGCCCCGCCGCCGGTGGAACAAAAGCCGTACTTCCCGGGGATAAGCGTTTTCGTTTTGCGGCGTTTTCATCATCCGGTTCGGAAACAAAATTCTTCACCGGCGTTTCTTTTGAGTAAACGACAGGCAGCGATTTTACGCCTCTCTTTTTTAGTTCCTGCCGCATAATCCTTGCCAAAGGACACACCGATGTTGCGTATATATCGGCAATTTCCAGCCGGGAAGGATCGGTCTTGTTGCCGGTTCCCATCGAACTGATGATCGGGATGCCAAGTTTTTTCGATGCCATGATTAAATCGATTTTTGACGAAACAGAATCGATGGCATCAATCACCACGGAAATCGAATCATCCAAAAGATCGGGAAAATGTTCTTCGGTATAAAAAACCGGCATGACCTCAACGTGAGCCGCGGGATTAATATCGAGGATTCTGTTTTTCATTACATCAACTTTTTTCTGACCAATCGTTGAATGCAGCGCGATGATCTGGCGGTTAATGTTGGAATATGTTACAACATCGTTATCGATCAAAATAAAAGAAGCGGCACCAGATCGGGCGAGAGCTTCCGCCGCGTAAGAACCAACTCCGCCGATTCCGAAAATTGCCGCTTTTGCGTTCTTCAAACATTGCAATGCTTCCTTGCCTAAAACGGTTTCTGTCCGGATGAATTGATTGATCATATCATCATCGTAAGGAAAGAAAGAACAAAGATCAATCATCAAAGAAAAATTAGCAGATAACAAAGGAAACGATTCGCTCTTTGTGAATTGCTCGCGGTTTCCTGATCTTTGGTTTAAAGGCTAGCCGTAAGCGGTTTCGATTTATATACTATTTTTGTGAGGAGACAACGATGATAGATTTACGAAGCGATACGGTTACCCAGCCTACCGATGAAATGCGGAAAGCAATGGCGGAAGCGCTCGTGGGAGATGATGTCTACGGAGATGATCCAACCATGAATCGTCTGGAAGAACTTGCCGCAAAAAAAATGGGAAAAGAAGCGGCGGTGTTTGTTGTTTCAGGAACGATGGGAAACCAGCTTGCCGTCATGACTCATACTAAACGGGGTGATGAAATTATTCTGGGAAAGTACAGTCATGTTGTCCGCTACGAATGCGGCGCGGCGGCAGCATTGTCCCAGGTCAGTTTCTGCCAAGTTGATAATCCCAACGGATTTATATACCCGGAAGATGCTGCGAACGGATTCCGCGGTTCCGATATTCACTTCCCTAAAACCGCTTTGCTCTGTTTGGAAAATGCCTTAGCCGGCGGCCGCGTTGTTCCCCTGGAGATAATGAAGGCGGCGTCAAGCGCGGCACATGAAAGAGGCGTTCCGGTGCATTTAGATGGGGCAAGAATTTTTAACGCCGCCCTGAGCCTTGGAATCGATGTAAAAGAAATCGCGGCCTGCGCCGACAGCGTGATGTTCTGTTTATCGAAGGGGCTTTGTGCTCCCGTGGGTTCCATCCTGGCAGGAAGCAAAGCGTTTATCGATAAGGCAAGAAGAAACCGGAAGATGCTCGGCGGCGGGATGCGGCAGTCCGGAGTTTTGGCGGCGCCCGGAATCATCGCTCTTGAAAAAATGACGCTTCGTCTTGGGGAAGATCACGAAAACGCAAAATACCTTGCGCGGAAATTACAGACGCTTGAATATGTCGAATGCAGTCCTGAAGAAACTGAGATAAACATGGTTTTTTTCAATGTTACAAAACCCGGATTCGACCCGGCAGCTTACATGCATCACATGATGAAAAACAACATCAAAGTATCCGGGGAAATATCACCGGGGCGTTACCGATATGTAACTCATAATAATATAACAAAACAGGACATCGATCTTGTGATTGACTGTCTTAAAGAAATTGCATCATAAACAAGAAGCCTTGCCGTAATCGGCAGGGTGTCTTTATGGAAACTATCAGGACGGTCTGGAATGTTCTGACTTTTATTATTTCTCTTTTTATAGTATATTTTAACCGTAGAGGCAATTTTTTTGAAGTTTTTTCAAGGAGCTTTCCGGTGAAATTATATAGCAAAGGTCAATTGATATTTTTTTCTGTTTTGAGTGCTCTCATTGTAGTTATGTTTGCCGTCGGTATCGGCATTGTAAAATTTCCATTGAATAGTGAAAATCAGGTTGATGAAGAAGCCGGCAGGGGAAGCGCCGCCATCGGCGATCCTTTTGAAAAACTGGAGCTTCGGCAATCGGATTATATCGATCCCAGACTGCATCAAACAGGCGATTTAAGTTCCTTTACGGAAGATGAAAAGGAAAACATTTCAATCTACGAACAGCTCAACGAAGCGGTAGTCAACATCACAACCGAAACCGTAGCGATTAACTGGTTCCTTGAGCCGGTTCCCCAGGAAGGCGGTTCCGGGTCGGGATCGATTATCGATACGCGCGGCTATGTTCTTACGAACAATCATGTAATTGAGAACGCATATAAGGTGTTTATCAATCTTGCCGACGGCAGCCAGTTTGAAGGCGAAGTAATCGGCACCGATCCTGAGAACGATTTGGCGGTGCTTAAGTTTAATCCGCCGCGGGAAGTGCAGCTTAAAACCGTTCCCTTCGGCGATTCCGGCAATTTGCGTGTCGGACAAAAAGTCGCGGCTATTGGAAACCCGTTTGCGCTTGAAAGAACTTTGACTGTGGGAATTGTCTCCGGTCTCGGCCGCCCCATTCAAACATCAAGGCAAAATATCATACGTAACATGATTCAAACCGACGCGTCGATTAACCCGGGCAATTCCGGAGGACCGCTTCTGGATTCCCGCGGAAAGATGATCGGCATCAACACGATGATTTATTCGCCCACAGGCGGCAGTGTGGGGATCGGTTTTGCGGTTCCGGTAAATACCGCAAAACGCGTTGTTGCCGAGCTGATTGAATTCGGCAAAGTCCGCCGCGGCTGGATTGACGCGTCCGTAGTTCAACTTTTCCCCGCTCTTGTCCGTCATGCGGAGCTGTCGGTTTCGCAAGGTTTGCTGGTTTCCAGAACCAGACGCGGCGGCTTTGCCGAACGCGCCGGAATCCGCCAGGGAACCGAACCCATCCGCTACGGTGCCAGCGTTATCTACATCGGGGGAGACGTCATCACTATGGTTGACGGCATCAAGGTAAATACCCTCGCGGATTTGTACTCAGCTTTGGAAGACAACAAACCCGGCGAACAGATTAGCGTAGAAGTAAACCGGTCCGGAAGAACGGTTACCATGAACGTGGTTCTCGCCGACCGGGAAGAACTGCTGAGTCGGTAGGAAGTCTACTGAATAAATCCTATGCCGATTCCGCCGAAACCTCCCCAGGAATTCTTTTCGTAAGAAAAGCCCGCCATGACGCTTATCACAAAAACCGAAGGCCGGGGGAAAAATTTGATTTCTCCGCCGAAAGATACCGGTCCCAGATTCATGCCGTCTTCAAAAAAATATTCCGTTCTGACCGATAAGCCGGAATTGAAAATAGCATGACGGTAAGCAATTCCGGCGGACAAGACGCCGCTGGGAATGCCGCTGTCCGGATACCCTTTTTCTCCCGCCCAAAGAACTCCCGGCGTGATGAAAACCGCAAGCGAATTTCCAAAAGTCCAAGATACAGGCAGTGAAATATCAAGGCCGGTTTCCATGACGAAAGGAGTGATAGGACCTTCCTGCGCCCATCCGTAGGATAGAACAGCCGCAAGCCCCAAAGGAAGTCCGCCGTTTTGAGAAAGAATTTGCCACTTTACAGAACCTCCGATTCCGATAATCGTTTCGCTTCCGAATTCGGGCGTAACATTTAAAGACAGAGAGGCTTCCAAAAAATCGAGGGGAGAAAAACGCAGCGAGAACGCAAGAGGCAGATTGCTCCAGGCTTTTTTTGCGGTTAAAGGTTTGCCGAAAAGCATTAACGCGTCAAGCTGATACGAACCCTGCGGCAAAATATCCGTTCCGGCGGCAAACAACAAGCCCGATTTTGCGGAAGCCATAGTTTCGGGAAATATCTGAATCGATGAATCAACTTCCACAGGAAGGCTGACGCTTTGCGTAAGCGGCGGATCTTCATTCCAGGGAATCGATTCTGTATCAATATTGATGATATACGAACCGTCAGGAACAACCATACCGGCATTGTCTCTGCCGTCCCATCTTACCGTTTGGGACCAGCTTGTAAAAACTTCCAGGTTTTGCGAATACACTTCAGTGCCCTGACCGTTCATTATGCCGATTCTTCCCCGTCCCGGAGCGCTTACAGTAAATACGCATTCTACGGTTCCCAAAGAACCTGAATTCGCAGGATTAAAGCGGTTTCTCCTAAGACCCGCGTCACTCATGCTGTAGAGAGCACTTTTCATTTCCAGTTCAACAATTCTTGTTCTATCCTGCACAATCCTTACCGTCACAGCGGCGTCCTCAAAACCGAACGCCCTTACCCTGACATTTTGGAACCCGACAGGCAGTGAAAGCGTATGTTTAATTTGATACTCGCCATCCACATAAATATCAGGATCGAAAGGCACCCAGGAAGGAACATCAGGCGCCTTTTTAGGACGTACTATGAGCGTGCCTAAGGCTTTTTTCATATCAAGAGAAACGACAATCCGGCCTCGCCGGGGTACGGTTACCACAACATGGCGGGACTCATATGTTTCCCGTACAAGCCAAATCATATACGAACCCGGCATAAGATCCGGCAAAGACAAAGGGCTATGCCCCCGCTCAATTCCATTTATATACACCCTGGCATTTGAAGGATCGCTCATAACAACGAGTCCACTGCCCTCTTGTTCTTCATACCTATCGGCAAAGGCAGCCTGGGAAAAAACAGCACAGAGGAATACTGCTATAAAAAAGATTTTTCTATGGCGCATAACAGTAATATATCACATTTTTTGATAAATTGATATGAAAAGCCGCGATCCCGGAACCTAAACGTTAACGTTCCTCTTCCCATGTTTCCTGCATGGTTTCCGCGGCTGACTCCGGGGATACAGCCCCGGACATCATGTCTTGTAATCCATTCCGGATAACCTTTTCCGCGGTAAAAAGTCCCGGCTGGAGATCAAATTCGTTTACCGCTTTGCCTATATGAAAAAGTTCAAGCGCTTTTTCAAGCTGAGGCGATTCCTGGCCGAACAAGATTGAAGCATTCGGATTTTCCGGAAAGCAGTAGTAAGACGAAGCCAAGGCCGCGTTTTGCTCCGCGCCCGACAAAAAAGTGATAAATTTCCAGGCTTCGTCTTTGTGTCCGCTCCCCGCATAAATCCCTATTCCGGAAGTTTCCGTCACAAAAAGCGGATTTCCGATATACGAAGCCGCCGCGGGAACCGAACTGATTCCCCACGAAAAATGAGCCTTTTTTTCAATTTCGGAAACAGCCGATAAAGACGCTGTCATCATGGCGGTTTTGCCGCCGCAAAATTCATCAATTTTTTCCGATTCGGTTTTGGTGAAACTTTCCGGGGAAAGAAGATGCTCCTTGCTTAAAGCATCCAAAAATGATAAGGTTTCCCGTACCGGAAGAGTTGAGAATTGCGGCTCATCATCTTGCATGAAAAAAATGTTTGAATTCCAGAACCAGGAATAGATGTCGCTCTGCATTCCCAAATAATTGCCGGGAGAAAGCGCGAATCCGATTCCGGCAATCTGTTTTTCTTTTAAAACCCGGCAGTAACGAAGAAATTCGTCCCGATCTTTGGGAGGACGGTCAAATCCCGCGTCTTTCAAAATATCGATATTATAAAAAAAGGCATAAAAATGAGAAAAAAGCGGAATTGCGTAAGGATTTCCATCCTTTTTGCTGATTTCGTAGAGCATATTGATATCAGGATTGTCCTTGGGGAAAGCGGTGAGCGGTTCAAGAACCGTTTGCCGCGGAAAATTCGGCAGCCAGTCCATATCGAACAACACTAAATCGGCTTTTTTATCATTTAAGGCTTGTCCGTTGCCATTTGCTGGTTCTTCAAAAAGTTTTTTTGCCAAATTGTGATAAGAATGAACTACCGGAATGACAACAATATCAGGATTCTGTTCTTCAAACGCGGCTATTGCGGTCTCCAGCGCTGAATAATCATCATACCAAAGATCGAGATACAATGTCGTTTTTTGCGGAGAAATCCCGCGGGGAACGAGCCGGTATACAATACTAATCAGGCTGAGCCCGATAATCGAAAAGAGTACCGCTCTGTTTATATTTGATAATTTCATCGGTTTCAGCATAACAAATTATGGGAATAAATACCATTATTCCGGTGTAAAAAACCGGCGGCATGGTGTTTTATATACAGGTACCAAAGAGGCACAAGCCTTCTTTCGAAAGAGGAAAAGCGTGGAAATAGATATACAAGCTTATTATGAAAAATACAGCCCAATGGTGTACAGACGCTGCAAACAATTGCTGAAACATGAAGATGACGCGCTTGACGCTTTGCAGGATGTATTCATTAAGCTCTTAAACAACAAACATAAACTCAAGGGAACTTTTCCATCGAGTTTGCTGTATGTAATTGCTACAAACACTTGTTTGAACAAAATCCGCTGGCAAAAACGTCAGGCGGAACACAGCGAAGGTGAGTTCATCGAAAATATGCATCTTAGTTACGATTCGGGATTCGATAAAGTTGAAGCAAAAATGATGATCACAGCGATTTTGGAAACCGAATCGGAAAGCACACGGAGCATTTGCTTTATGTATTATGCCGATGACATGACCCTTGAAGAAATTGGGCAGGCTGTAGGGATGTCGATTTCCGGAGTAAGGAAGCGCCTGGTTGCGTTCCAAAAAAGAGCTAAAGCAAAGTTATAAAAAAACTTTTTTTAACTTTGCTAGATAACGTTAGAAGGGGAAAATAATGGATAATGCCGGTATTTCAAATTTAATGCTTGAACGCTACAAACTGGGTGAATTGAACCTGGAGGAAAAAGCATTTGTCGATAAAAGAATTGAGTCCGATCCGGAACTGCGAAACCGTCTTTCGGACCTGAAAAGATCGGACTTTGAATTTCTCAATCAGTATCCGGCCGATGTTATTCTTAATCGAAGTCATGGGAAAGCTAAAAAGCGGAACACTTTTGCGATAATTTCGGGGATTTGTGCCGCGGCGCTTTTTGTGGGAATTTCTTTTCCGATATTTTGGAATCAAGTGAATTCTGTGAATGTTAACGGAGACAGAGCAAAAGGAGCAGCGCCCCTGGTTCAGCCAGACGAAACCAAATTAAGCGTTTACCTGAAAAACGGACCGGAATCCGCGGCATACGAAGGGCTTCCTCTGCACCAGGGAAGTACTATTCAATTGGCGTATACGGTTCCCGGGGTCAGATACGGGGTGATTTTTTCCGTAGACGGACGTTCCGCGGTGACGCTGCACTATCCTTATTCGCTCAACGGAAACACGCAGCTTGTCGCGGACAAACAAACCGCCCTGGAAGAAGCCTACATGCTGGACGACGCGCCCAATTATGAAGTGTTCTTCTTTGTGGTAAGCAAAACGCCGCTTAATACGCAATCCATTATCGATAACGCCGAATCTATCGCGAATCAAGTCCGGCAGGAACCCCAAAAAATAATCGATGAAAGTAGAAGAATTTTTAGAAATTACGAAGTTAAATCTGTATATTTGAGGAAGGAATAAACTATGAAACGGACAGGTCTTTTATTAATAATCATGTTGGCGGTTTCTATTCAGGGACTTTTTGCGGATCTTGACGGAACCAAACGATACGGGCTCTTTATCGGCGCGAATAACGGCGGACAGGGCCGCGAAACGCTGCGCTATGCCGTAAGCGACGCGAGAGCGGTCTCAAAAGTATTTCTTGAAATGGGCGGCATTGAACCCCAGGACGCGGTTCTTCTTGTGGAACCTTCAGTCAGGGAAATTGACCAGCAAATTGATTCTATCAACCGGCAGATTGTCGAAGCGAAAAAAACATACAGAAGAACCGAACTGGTTTTCTACTATTCTGGTCACTCCAACGAAGACGGATTGCTGTTAAACCGGGAACAGTACAATTATCGGGAACTTCGGGAAAAAATCAACACACTGCCTTCCGACATGCGGATTATCATTCTGGATTCCTGTTCTTCGGGCGCGATCACGAGGGCAAAAGGCGGCGTGAAAACGAAACCGTTCATGATTGACAGTTCCAACTCTACGGAAGGCTATGCTTTTCTTACATCGAGTTCCGCAAATGAAGTTTCCCAAGAATCGGACCTTATCGAAAGTTCTTATTTTACCCACAGTCTGTTGGCCGGCCTTCGCGGAGCTGCCGAAACCGTCGGAGACGGCAGGATAACGCTGAACGAATTGTACGGTTTCGCGTACACGGAAACGTTGGCAAAGACAGAAACTTCCATGTACGGAGCCCAGCATCCCAATTATGATATGCAGATCAGCGGAACCGGGGACGTTATTCTCACAGACCTAAGCGAAACTTCCGCAAGTCTTGTTTTGGAAGAAAATATAACCGGACGGATCAGTATTCGCGACAGCTCCGATTATTTGATCGCGGAAGTTACCAAAGCGAGTCAGAAAGTCATGGAACTGGGACTTGAACCGGGCGTATATCAGTTAACGCTTCAACAGGGAGACCGTTTTTTCCGGACAAATGTCACCTTAACCGAAAACACACAAACTCCCATCGCCATGGGGAATTTCACTCAAATTAATCCAAGTCCGTCCGTTGCCCGCGGCGGAGAACGTTTTGCCGACGAATATTTCCTCTTTATGGAAGAATCAAGAAGGCAGAGGGAAGCAACTGCCGATGAAGATGAAGATGAAGAAAAAGACATCGCATCCCCTGTGGAGCCTTTCAAATTTGAAATTATCCAGGATGATTGGTTTACAAGAACGCCGGATAATACCACCAATAATTTCTTGCTTGGTCTTATCAGTGCCGACGGACATAATTTGAAAGGCATCGGCGCGGCCGCTATTCTCGGAATTGTCAACAGCGGATACGTTCAGGGTATGCAGATCAGTCCTTTTTACAACATCGCTAATTCCGTACAAGGCGCTCAGATTTCATCCGGTCTCAACTGGTCCGCAAAATCTTTTAGCGGGCTCCAGGCAGGTTTGATAAACGTAAACGGCGGAGACGGTAAAGGCCTCCAGGCAGGACTCGGCAATTGGATAAGCGGCTCTTTTGATGGACTCCAGGCCGGACTGATAAATATTTCCGGCGGAGACACAAAAGCTACCCAGGCGGGTTTGGTCAATTGGACAAGCGGTTCTCATAACGGGACCCAGGCCGGACTGGTAAACATAGCGGGAAAAGGCGGTTCGGGCCTTCAAGCGGGCCTCGTCAATTGGGGCGGCGGCTCGTTCAGCGGATTCCAGGCGGGCTTGGTCAATATAAGCGGCGCGGGCGGAAAGGGCGGCTTACGGGTAGGTTTGGTCAATATCTCACAAAATCCAAAAGTATTCCCCATCGGGCTGCTCAACTTCGTGAAAGACGGTATCTTCCATCCAGCTGTTTATATGGATGATATGCAGTTTGCGAATGTCAGCCTTAGAACCGGGTCAAAACATTTCTATACGGTATGGATTATGGGATTCAAACATTTTGATGCAAGCAAGCAAGATGAACCATGGACGAATTTCAATGATGAAAATGGAAGAATATACTATACCGCCCGATTGGGTATTGGCGGCGAACTCGCAGTAGGCCCTATTTTCATGAATCTGGATATAACAGCCGGAAGCATGACAATGTTCGGTTCGCGTGACAAATTTGTTAACTGGGGTGACGGTATAGATTTTAACGATTTGAATACCCTCGTTATGGCCCAGGCCCGCTTGTCTTTAGGATTTGAACTCTTTAAACATATAGGGGTTTTTGCGGGCGTTTCATACGATTATTTCTATCGATGGAACGAAATGTCATCTTCCGTACCGGAAAATATGATGTCCAGCAAATTGACCTGGATCGATGGTCCGCATACCCACAGAATAGGGTTCTTTGCGGGTATTCAGTTCTAATTTTTCATCCAGGAAAAATTGATGGGGCTGTCCGAGAATTACTTCTCGGACAGCCCCATGTTTTGAGATAACTTCTCTGACTGTCAAGTAATCGAAAAAAAATTGAAATGATTCAGGTGAGGAAATTGCAAAACTTCAGTTTTTGCAATTTCAACCTCTTAAAAATGCGTATTTCACCGAACTTTAGTTCGCGCCTTTAGGCGCGAAATCGCATGAGCTTGTGCAAAACTAACCGAGTTTTGCAACAAGCTCAGGTTATTCCCACATTACGCTGTTTCACATTATACCCCCAAGCGAGTAATTCCCACTCTTTATGAGCTTAGGGGTTTTCCACGAAAAATTACCGCACGCCTAAAAAGCATTATTGCTTTCATAATCGATAAGGTGTATGATAAGAAGAAGAGATTCATAAACAGCCCAAGAATAAGAGGGAAAATCGTGACTAAAATGATTTTTGTAGTGGATGACAGCGATACGAATCTCATAACGGCGGATAAATCGTTGGAAAAACGGTATCGGGTGATGACAATGTCCTCCGCGGCCAAAATGTTCAAGCTTTTGAACAAAATTACGCCTGATTTAATTCTATTGGATATTGAAATGCCTGAAATGAACGGTTTTGAAACATTAGCACGTCTCAAAGCCCACCATACATACGCATCGATCCCCGTTATATTTTTAACAAGTCAGGTAAATGCCGAAATTGAAGCCAATGGCTTTGATTTGGGCGTAGTGGATTTTATTACAAAACCGTTTTCCGAACTTGTGCTGCTCAACCGCATCCGAACCCATTTGGAGATAGACGCGGTCATCAGAGAGCGGACGTCCCAGCTGGAGAGGCTCCAAAACGGCATCTTATTTGTATTAGCGGATCTGATCGAAAACCGCGACCATACTACAGGCGGGCATAACGAACGCACGACGATCTATATCAAAATACTGCTGGACGCGATGATGGAACGGAAGATTTACGCCAATGAAATGAGCGAATGGAATATAGAGATGGTTGCGTTGTCCGCCAGGCTGCATGATGTAGGCAAAATCACGATACCGGATTATATTTTAAACAAACCGGGACCATTGAGTGCGGAAGAATGTGAAACCATGAAGACCCATGTGACGGAAGGCGAACGCATTATTGATCAAATTATCAGCCGCACGGGCGATGTTACGTTTTTGCAGAACGCCAAGCTGTTCGCGGGCTATCACCACGAACACTGGGCCGGCCCAGGGGGCTATCCCTACGGCAAGAAAGGGACTGAGATCCCGCTGCAAGGGCGTATTATGGCCATTGTAGACGTGTATGACGCGCTTGTTTCCGAGCGTCCGTATAAAAAGCCTTTTTCGGACAGCGAAGCGGTTGATATTATCATGAAACAGGCAGGTTTGCAATTTGACCCCGTCATCACGGAAGTGTTTTTTACGATTAAGGATCAGTTTAAAGCGATAAGAATGGAAGTATAAGGCTTAATTTTACAATTCCGGATAAGAGGGTGCTGATATGAACACAGAAGATAAGCTGAAAACCGACACCAATGAATTGTCGATCCTGATAATGGACACGATGCCCATCGTTTGTTTTTGCTGGGACGAAGAACATACACTTGCGGGATGCAACGCGGAAGCGCAGCGCCTGTTCGAGCTGTCAAGCAAACAAGAGGTAGTCGAGCGTTTTGCCGAGCTTTTACCCGTTTATCAGCCGGACAGGGAAGCATCGGCTGAAAAAATGGAACAGGTACTGCGGGACGCTGCGAACGGCACATCCAACCACTACGAGTTTTTGTTCCAAAAACCTAACGGCGATCCAATCCTCTGTGACTTTTTCGTCATTCGTATCGACCATCAGGGCAGCTTTTTTCTTGCAGGCTATGCCAGAGATCTACGCGCGGAAAAAGCGACTTTGGAAGAGCTCCGCGGAGCGGACGAATTTGCGCAAATCATGCTGGACGCGGCACCGCTGCCTTGCTGTTTGTTCAACAATCGGCACGAACCCATTTTCTGTAACCAGGAGATGGTTAAGCATTTTGTCGTGGCGGATAAGCGGGAAGCGATGGAACGGGTGTATTCATTCGGCCCTAAATACCAGCCGGACGGCCGGGGAAGTTTTGATACGTTCCACAAGCTGATCCAAAAGGGCTTTGACGAAGGGTACTGCCGCTTGGAATGGATGCAGTGCGACAGTCAAAAAAGACCGATCCCGACCGAAATGACCATCGTGCGCGACCGCTATCGGGGTGAGTACGTCGTTGCGGTCTATACCAGGGATTTACGGGACCATGAGGAAATGCTGCAGGAAATGCAGTCCCGCAAAATTGCCGAGGAAAGCAACAAGCAAAAAAGCAAGTTTTTAGCGTCGGTAAGCCACGAAATACGAACACCCATGAACGCTATCTTGGGCATTACCGAAATTATGATGCAGGATGAAACGCTTTCGCCCAATTTACAAGAAGCCGTTGATATGATCTATAATTCAGGCGATTTGCTGATGGGCATTATCAATGACTTATTGGACCTTTCCAAAATCGAAGCGGGTAAGTTGGAGCTGATGCTGGACAAATATGAGCTAGCCAGTCTTGTGAATGATACCGTTCATTTAAACGTCATGCGCATCAACAGCAGGCCCATTGAGTTTGAGTTGAAGGTAGATGAAAATATACCGGCGGTGCTGCTGGGCGATGAGCTTCGCATCAAGCAAATATTGAATAATCTGCTGAACAACGCGTTCAAATATACGGACAGAGGCACGGTCAAACTTGTGGTACATGCGGAGGAAGTTAAAACCACTGACAGCCATTCCGGCGTGGTTCTAGTTTTTCATGTGACCGACTCAGGCTGCGGCATGACACAAAGCCAGCTTGACAAGCTGTTTGACGAGTATACACGCTTCCCTTCTGAATTCCATCGTTTGGAGGGTACGGGGCTTGGCATGAGTATCACCAAAAATTTGATTACGCTCATGAACGGTGAAATCACCGTTGAAAGTGAACTGGGCAAGGGAACGTCCGTTACCGTTCGCTTACCGCAAGGAAGGATCGGTTCGGACGTATTAGGCCGGGAATTAGCCGAGGGTTTGCGTCAATTCCGCATAAATAGTCAGTCCCAAATGAGAAGAGCGCACATCGTCCGCGAACCGATGCCTTACGGCAGCGTATTGATCGTGGATGATGTGGAAACGAATTTATTTGTGGCCAAGGGGTTAATGTCACCCTATGGGCTGTCTATCGAGACGGTTTTAAGCGGGTATGAGGCCATTGAAAAAGTGAAAGCGGGCCATACCTATGATGTGATATTCATGGACCATATGATGCCGCAGATGGACGGCATTGAGGCGGTCAAAGCCATCCGCGAGCTTGGTTATACGCGTCCCGTTGTTGTGCTGACCGCAAACGCCGTGGTGGGTAAGTCAGAGATGTTCTTAGCGAACGGCTTTGACGGCTTTGTTTCCAAACCCATCGATATGCGTCAGCTTAACGCGCTCCTCAATAAAATGGTGCGTGACAAGCATTCGCCGGAAGTCGTGGAGGCGGCACGCCGGAAAATGAGGGAGGCAAACGCGCAGGCAAACGAAAGGCTGCCGGATGTGCAATTGTTGGCATCCTTTCAGCGGGATGCGCACAAAGCGCTTGCGGTACTTAAAACACTGGAAAATAACGGAGGGCTTACCGAACAGGATGATATGCAAGCCTATATCATTCACATCCACGGCATGAAAAGCGCCCTTTTAAACATTGGCGAACCGGAGCTTTCCGCCGCCGCTAAAAGGCTGGAGCAGGCGTTTAGGCAGAAGGACATGAACGTTATATCGGCCGAAGCGCCGGCGTTTATACGCGCGCTGCGGGCGGCGAAGGAAAGGATACGGCTTGAGGAGGAGGACATCCTTCACAATCAGGAAGCCGCGCAAGAGGATACCGCGTTTCTGCGTGAAAAGCTTTGCGTTCTGCAAGAAGCCTGTGAAGCATATAACAACGAACAAGCCAAAGCCGCGCTTACGCAAATACAACAAAAACCATGTTCCCGCTCAACATTAGACGCATTAAATGACATAGCCGAATATTTATTGCACAGTGACTTTGAAGAAGCTGCGAACGTTGCGGCGAAAATGATTCGTATGCTGAATACCGCCTAGATCATTTTCATGGCAGTTCACTTGGTTCTCTGAATCGCCGGGTCTCTCTCTTCGCATCCGGCGGCGTCAGAGCGCTGTCGGGATTCATCAAATATTAATCGATATATTTCAGCGCGTCATCCAAATCTTTGATCAAATCCTCTGGATCTTCAAGCCCGATATGCAGACGGACAAGCCCGATTCTGTCCGCGGGACAATCCGCGGGATTCGGATATTTTACCGCGTTGGGGAAAATAAGGCTTTCATAGCCGCCCCAGCTTACCGAGCGTTTAAAAAGCATTAACGAATTGACAAACTTTTCAATCTGATCAATTTTTTTGCATTTTAGCTGAAAACTGAAAAGCCCCGAACCGCCGGTAAATAACATACGGGACAACGCAATCTGTTTGAATGAATCCAGCATCGGGTATAATACCGATTCCACTTTGGAATGCGTTTCCAGGTATGCGGCCGTTTTCATTGCTCCTTCAAAATGAGCTTTCATTCTGATAGGAAGCGTTCTCATCCCCCGAATCAAAAGCCAGGCCATAAAAGGATCGGGGACGGTTCCCATCTGCATGAATTCCTGCTTCTGAATCAAATCGATGTCGGCTTTTGAACCGGTAATGACTCCGGCAAGAATATCGCTGTTGCCGCCCAAATATTTTGTCGCCGAATGAAGCGAAATATCGATGCCCATCGAAAGAGGATTACAGAAAATCGGCGTTGCCCATGTATTATCGATAATGGTTTTAATGTTTCTTTTCTTGGCTTCCTTTGCGATAGCCGGCAAATCCTGCAGTTTGAAAGTGAAGCTCGTAGGACTTTCCAGGTAAATGATCTTTGTTTTATCGGTAACAGCCGCGAAAATCGCATCGGTGTCGGTTCCATCCACAAAGGTCGTGGTAACTCCAAAGCGCGGGAGATATTTTGTCAGCAAAATTTCCGCCCAGCTGTAACAGTTTTCCACACAGACTATGTGATCGCCGGATTTTACAAAGGCCATAATCGCGTTTGAAATAGCCGCCGAACCGGAAGACACAAGTTTTGCGCGCCCGGCTCCTTCCAATGCCGCGATTTTTTGCTCCGCCAGCATTACCGTCGGATTATTTCCGCGGGTATACAAACAATGGTTCACTTCATCGTTCAAAGCGTCCCGAAATTCCGCGAAGCTCGGGAAACAAAAAATTGATGTCTGAAAAATCGGCGGACTCACCGCGTTACCAGGCAGGTCCTCCTCATGCATGTGATGTAAAATATAACTAATATCTTTCCGATCCATTTTTTTCCCCCTTCAATTAGTCTTGGTGCTTTTTTCGGAATAAGTCAAGAAAAAAAATCGCATACTTGAAAAATCATCCTGTAAAAGATACGCTGTACACATGAGTTTTGTTTACACAGAGGAGTATATAGATGAATAAGAATCCAGTAACGGAATATCTTTCCAAGACCAGTCCAGATAAGATTAATACGGCGATGTTGGCATACCTTTGTAACTTGCAGGAAACCGCGGCGGCGGCGCCGGAAATCGCGGCTTCTATCGTAAAGGAGCTGGAAAATCAGCGGAAGAAGGTAAAGCTCATTGCGAGTGAAAATTATTGTTCCATGGCGGTTCAGCTTGCGATGGGAAATCTTCTTACCGATAAATATGCCGAAGGGATGCCGAATCATCGTTTCTATGCGGGAAACGAAAATGTAGATAATATCGAAGCCCTTGCCGCAAGCGAGGCCTGTAAAATTTTCGGCGCAGAATATGCCAATGTTCAGCCTCACTGCGGCGCGGACGCAAACATGCTTGCCTACTGGGCAATTCTGACTACCAGGATAGAAAATCCGGCTTTGGAAAAATACGGCCAGACCAATCTGTATAAATTAAGCGATGATCAATGGAAGGAGCTTAAAGCGGAACTCGGAAATCAGAAACTGCTGGGGCTCGATTATTATTCCGGCGGTCATTTAACCCACGGATACCGCTACAATGTTTCGGCGCGGATGTTTGATGTATACGGTTACACGGTAGACAAAGAAAGCGGCGTTCTCGATTACGATCAAATTGAAAAACAGGCGCTCGAAATAAAGCCGCTTATTCTTCTTGCGGGATACTCGGCTTATCCCCGGAAAATCAACTTTAAACGGATGCGCGAAATTGCCGACAAAGTTGGGGCGGTATTTATGGTCGATATGGCCCATTTTGCCGGGCTTGTCGCGGGGAAAGTTTTTACCGGCGAATACGACCCTATTCCCTACGCTCATGTAGTAACTACGACGACGCATAAAACCCTTCGAGGGCCGAGGGCCGGAATGGTTTTATCCGTCAAAGAATTTGCCGAATCGCTTGATAAAGGCTGTCCCCTCGTGATGGGCGGTCCGCTTCCCCACGTTATTGCCGCAAAAGCCGCCGCCTTCCGGGAAGCGGGCAGACCGGAATTTCAGCAATACGCGGCAAAGATTGTAGAAAACTGCCGGGCCTTGGCGGCAAGCTGCGTGAAAAACGGCCTTGAAGTGCTGACCGGCGGAACAGATAATCATTTGCTCCTGGTAAATGTCCGGAATCTTGGCATAACGGGACGTCAGGCGGAAAGCGCGCTTCATGAATGCAATATCACCCTGAACAGAAACAGCCTTCCCTTTGATCCTAACGGTCCTTGGTATACGTCGGGGCTGAGAATCGGGACTGCCGCGACAACGTCTTTGGGCATGAATACAGATGATATGGAAGAACTCGGAGGCATTATCGCCCTGGTTCTGAAAGGCTGCAAACCCGCCCCCGACGCGAAAGATCCTTCCAAAACCAGCAAAGCAAAATATGTGATTGATGCGGACGCAAAGCAGGAAGCGATGAATCGGGTGGAAAAATTATTGTCCCGATACCCTGTTTACCCTGAATTGGATTTGGACTTTTTAAAGGCATCCTTTGTTAATGCCGACTAAATTGATTGTATGCGAAGGGTACATACCTTCTGCACACCCTCGCGTGCGAGCCTTGGGGCGTTGAAAAAAGGTATGTACCCTGAGTCAAATACCTTACCAAAAACAACATACCCAGCTACTTGCGGCGGGGATGTTGATTTTTTTCAGCATTAACATCAACTAAAGAAGGGCGTTTTTCGGAAGATTCTTCATCGCTATCAGGTGAAGAATCTTCGGTGTTATCGGAATCCTCCGGCGATGATTTTTTTTCGTTTTCAGCCCTTTTTACAAGAACCGATTTACGGGAACCAAGCAGAATAGAAACAGGTTCCAGTATGGGGACATTTTCACAAATAATTTTGATAATTACCGTCATGGGAACCGCCAGAATCATTCCCGCAAAACCCCAAATATAGCCCCAAAGAAGCAGCGAAGCCAACACCGCCACAGGAGACAGGCCCAAATTATCACCCATGACCTTAGGCTCAATAATGTTCCCGATGATTATATTTGTACCAAGCATAATAACCGCGACCGCGATAATCGGCCCCGGTTCCGGCCAGAATTGAATTAAGGCAAAGAGGGACGCCCCGAGTCCGGCCGCAATGCTGCCGACATTGGGAATAAAATTAAGGATGAACTGAATAATCCCCCAAACTACAGCGAATTCCAAACCGACAAAACCGAGAGCCAAAGCAACGATGAGCCCGGTTGCAAAAGAAATAAAGAATTTTGTTGAAAGATAGCGGGTAACCTGCATTACTACATCGGCACTGATTTTCTTTATCTGTCCTGAATGCCGGTTCTCAAAAGCAAGATCGATCTTTTCTCTAAACTGGGAAGTTTCCAAAAGAATGAAAACCATAAATAATACGACCATGAAAGCGTCTTTCAGGAAAAACACAAAAGAATTGGAAAAAGACAGGGTAAAATCGCGGACTCTGTTTCTTACGCCCAATTGTCCCCAAAGATTTTGCATAAAGGAAAGCTGTTCATCGTAGGGCAGCTCAAAAAGGTCGGCAAGCCACGCATATATTTCCATAAACCTGTTTTCATATCGTGGATACAGGGTCAGAATCGCTTTACCGGAAGAAAACAAAACTATTCCCATAAGATACAACCCCGCAACAATGATCAGGATTGCAAATATAATTGCCGCTATCCGGGGAATATGATGCCGCCCCATAAAGGCAACCATCGGTTCCATAACAAAAGCCAAAAGCATTGAAATCGTAAAGGGAAGAATAACAGAGGAACAAATTTTTAAAACAGCACCCGCAAAAACGAAAGCAATAAAAATCAACAAGAAAAACGCGGCCTTACCTGAATTAAAACTTTTAAACCGATCTTTCATATTTTCATTGTATCTTAAAAATACAAGTTTGTCAGGGAAAAAAGCAAAGATTAATGAAAATGAGGCTTCCTCGAAAACAAACGTTTCCGAGGAGCTTCACTATAGAACAAATTCACATGGAAACAAGATCTATCGCATCATCTTATGTGCTGCAAAGCTTCGGTGATGTTGTAACAGTAATCGCCGACTTTTTCTATGCGGCGGACCAAGTCGATAAAGAGCAGTTCCATCTTTACATCTTCGCCGGCTTCAATCTGCTTGCGCCCCATTTTGCGGAGTTTGTTGCGGGATTTATCGATCTTGTTTTCCAGATTTTCGGCATACTGCACTTGTTCGGCGCTAAGACGCTGCCCCAGCTGTCCCTGGACAAAGGTAAGAAATTCCTTTACAAGCTGGATGTAGGGAGCAAGCGCCTTCAATTCCTGCGGTTTAAAATACAGTTCTTTTTTCACACTCCGTTCAAGAAGAAGACACATGCTATAGCAATCATCCGTCATATCTTCAAGATCGGAAATAATCCGCAGAAGCTGCGGAATATTGTGTTCCGACTTGGAGCTTAATTGCTGGCTGCTGCATTCAATAAGGAACATGGTAAGCTGTTCCCTCATTTGATCGGCATAGTCTTCTTTGTATTGCATCTCGCTGATGAGGCCGGCGACGGTATCCTTTTTACAGTCCTCAACAGTTTCACTAAAGCGCGTATACATATAATTGGCGATTCCCGCCATTTCCCGGATTTCTTTCTCCGCGCGGACAATGTTGAACTCAGGCGTACCCTGAATGGCTCCCTGTTTGTAATCCAGTTTGTAAGCGTGAAAAGCGGTATCCGAATCATCATCTTTAATGAGGAAACTTACCAGCTTTGCGAAATATTTCACGAAGGGAAAGAATACCAGCGTGTTTGCTATGTTGAATACGGTATGCAGCATTGCAAGATGCGTGGTAATGCCGGCGCCTTCAAGAGTTCCGGGAGTTACGGCATTCACGAGCCAAAGCAGAGGATTAAAGAAGATGAGCGCGAGAATCGTACCGATAACGTTAAAGAGAATGTGCACAAGGGCTGCCCGCTTTGCGGCGGTTCTCGTCCCGATAGAAGCCAATGCCGCGTCAACCGTGGTTCCGATGTTGGCGCCAAGAATCATCGCGGCGGCCATGTTGTACGGAAGAAGCCCGTTGAAAGCCATCGTAAGAACGATGGCCGTCGATGCCGACGATGAATGGATGATCAGCGTGATAACAACACCCACAACGGTCCCTATCAGCACCGATCCAACCCCATAATTAGAAAATGATGTAACAAACGATAGCATTTCCGGGGTAAGGGCGGGCATCGATTTTGTAAGGAAATCCAGCCCCAGAAAAAGGAGCCCAAACCCGAAGAGTATGTCGCCAAAGTCCTTGTACTTCCACCGGACTGTCTTTATGATAAAACCGAAACCAACGGCGGGAATAGCGAGGGCCGAAATCTTCAGGTTGAATCCGATGAGCGAAACAACCCAGGCGGTAATGGTGGTTCCGATATTCGCCCCCATAATTACCCCGATAGACTGGGTAAGCGTGAGGAGCCCCGCGTTTACAAAAGACACCACCATTACAGTCGTAGCCGATGAAGACTGAATGATCGCCGTTACCACGAGTCCGGTAAGCACAGCCGTAAAACGGTTGCCGGTCATCAAATTCAGAAATTTTTGAAGGCGGTTTCCGGCGTTTTGCTGGATACCATCGCTCATGACCTTCATCCCATAAAGGAAAAGGCCCAAACTTCCAACGATATTACATACGATTCCTATGTATTTCATACAGCCAAACTGTACAGGAAAACGAAGGTTTTGAAAACAGCAGTGTAACACATTTTTAACAAAAGATGGATGTAAGAAAGACTCTTTATTCAGACGGCCATTGCGGAACAAACGTTTATGTCATAAACTATACGAACATCTGCTTTCCGGTGATGCATGAGATTGTTTCAAAAAACATTTCAGAGACTCCCTCGCGTAAGCGGGTTCCTGGGTAATTAAACCCAACGGACGGAAAAATATCTCACAAAGGAAACATCTGTGAAAAACCCTGCGCTTCTGATTATGTCCGATACCCACAGAAATAGATCAGCCCTGAGAGCGGTCCTTAAATGGGCAAAAAAGCATAATACCGATACTGTTTTCCTGGGAGACGGCATCGATGATGTGTCTCAAGTTACGCGTGAAATCGGCTTCTCATTGCCTATTACATTTGTAAGCGGCAATGGTGATGCGGTTGATCATGTACCCTATGTAAAGACGCTGGAATTCGCCGGACACACGTTCTTTATTACTCACGGACATCAATTCAGAGTTTCCGAAGGTTTAGACGTTTTAGTCACAGCGGCAAAATCCGCCGGAGCTGATGCCGCCCTGTACGGACACACCCACATTCCCTTTTGGGAAGAAATCGAGGGAATGTTAATCCTAAACCCCGGCAGCGTCGGAGCTCCCAGGAGCAGCGCGGGCGCCTGTTTTGCCCTTATCGAATGTCCCCCCAACGAATGGTTCAAAATCAGTTATTGGAGCATTAGAGACGGGATAATGGGAAAAGTGATCAGGGAACTTTCTTGATAGATAAATTCCCCGGATGAATTAACCCTAAAAATATACTATACTCAAAGTATTCAAATATCTTAAGATGAATATTCACCGAGGATAATTTATGAAACGTTATCTGGTTTGTATTACCGGCGCGAGCGGGGCAATGTACGGTCTCAGAACGATGCGCGTTCTGCGTGAAAATAACTGCGAAATTCACGCGATTGTCTCACGCTGGGGGATGACGGTAATTGAAGAAGAAACGGGAAAATCATTTCCGGAATGGGTTGTTTCTTTGGGACTGAATCCCCATCATGTTTATGATTCGGAAGATTTGGCGGCAGCTCCCTCCAGCGGATCGTTTCCGTTCGATGGAACAATAATTGTTCCATGCTCAATGAACAGCGCGGGCTGCATCGCTTCGGGAATTTCCGGAAACCTGATTCACCGTGCCGCGTTAGTCGCTTTAAAAGAATCCCGCCCTTTGCTGTTGGTCCCAAGGGAAACTCCCCTTTCATTAATTGACTTAAAAAACTTAAGCGTGTTAGCGGAAGCGGGAGCGGCCATAATACCCGCGTCACCGGCTTTTTATCATAAACCAACATCAGTTGATGAGCTGATCGATTTCATCGCCGGAAAAATTCTTGACCGGCTGGGAATTAATCACACACTCTTTAAGAGATGGATGGAGCCATGAAAATACTCAAACAATTTTTGATTCTTGGAATAATGATAATCGGCCTGAAAGGAACAATTTCCGCGGAACCTCTGCGCTTGGCGATTCTTCCAGACGCTGATTCGCTTCCCTTTATGGCTGCCCGCGACGAAGGATTTTTCCAAGCGGAAAACATCGAGGTAGAACTGGTAACATTTTACAGCCCGCAGGAGCGTGACGCGGCAATACAGGCAGGCAGAGTCGATGGAGCGGTTTCAGATTTACTCGCCGCCGCGTTTTTCAGTGCCGCCGGTTTCGATATGAAAGTAACAAGTTTAACCGACGGCCGTTATGGAATTGCTGCCGCTCCTTCGTTTAAAGGGAAACCGCTGGAAGCGCTGCGGGGCAAAAAAATCGGATTGTCGTTACATACAATCATTCAATACGCGGTTGATACTCTGCTGGAAAAATCCGGTGTTTCTTCCAACGAATACGAATCCGTATCCATTCCCCGTATGCCGATACGAATGGAAATGGTCCTGAACGGACAGATTGACGCGGCCGCTCTTCCTGAACCGCTTCTCACCGCGGCAGTTCAGCGGGGAGCCGTTCTCCTTGCCTCCACCGACAGCACCGGAATCGACGCGGGAGTGTTACTTTTCTCAAAAAGGATTTTAGATACCCGGTTGGAAGATATCAAAAAGTTTTACCGCGCTTATGAGAAGGCAGCGGAAAAAATAAATGCCGATCCTGACGCATACAGGCAGTATCTTGTAGAACAGGCGTCTTTTCCGGCAGAAATCAAGGACGCCTATTCGTTTATCAGATATAGAAAACCTATGCTGCCCGCGGCAGATCAAATTGAACAAGTCCTTTCATGGCTTTACGCGAAGAAGCTGCTCTCCCAGCAGATTACAGTTGAAGATATTATTGATAACAGGGCTTTATCACAATGATAACGCTCCGGAATCTTTCCATTGACTATACCGTTTCATCTCATGAAAAAATTTCCGCCGTTGAAAAGGTCAACGCGGAATTCCCTACGGGGAAAATTTCCGCTTTGCTGGGGCCATCGGGCTGCGGCAAAACAAGCCTTATGCATGTCATGGCAGGCTTGCAAAAAGTTTCCGGCGGAGAGATTGTAATAAACAACGAACAGCTAAACGGAATCAGAAAATCTACGGCGATTATTTTTCAGGATTTCGGGCTTCTTCCCTGGAAAACGGTATATGCCAACGCCGAACTGCCTTTAAAGATTAATGGTACGAAAAAGAAAGAGCGGAAAGAAACGGTGCTTCGCCTGCTTGAAGAATTCGGCCTGCGGGAAAGCATCAATCTGTATCCCAAGCAATTGTCGGGAGGGATGAAGCAGCGTCTCGCTGTTGCGCGCTCTCTCGCGGCTGTTCCGGATTTGCTTTTAATGGACGAACCTTTTTCGAGTCTTGACGCTCTTACAAGAGAAGACGCGCAGGATTTTTTGCTGCACATTGCCGCAAAACGAAAAATCAGCATCATTATTGTAACACATTCCATTGATGAAGCCGTGTACCTTGCGGACAGGGTGTATCTTATGACAGGAAAAAATCCCGGGACGATAAAACAATACATTGATATTCCCGACCGCGGCAAAACTGATTTTAGAACCGATGCCCGGTTTCAGCAATATTGTACCCTTATCAGAGACGCTTTAAAAAGCACAGATATTCCGGAAGGGTATCAACATGATTAAGCATCAATTAAAATACATTACATCATTCTTGAGAATTTTGCTTGTTCTGATTTTTATTCTCGCTGCATGGAGCTGTTCTTCGCGGCTCATAAGCAAATCGTTTCTGCCAAGTCCGTCAGTCAGTTTTAAAGCATTGCTTTCTCTTGCTCAATCCGGGATGTTATTTTTTCATCTTGGAGCAAGCCTTTCCCGAATTTTTTGGGCTTTTCTATGGAGCTTTATTCCCGCGGCAGCTTTGGGACTTACGGCAGGACGATCAGCAAAGCTCAACGCGCTTATCTCGCCAATATTGTATATTACATACCCTTTGCCAAAAGCGGCGTTTCTTCCGGTTATCATGTTGTTCTTTGGACTGGGAGAAATCTCAAAAATAGTTCTTATCTCCCTTATCATATTCAGCCAGATTCTTATAGCCGCGAGAGATTCTTCAAGCCGGATTCCTCAAAGCCTTATTCATTCCGTCCGTTCACTTGGAGCAGGCAGCATACAGGTTATTCAGCACGTAATTATTCCGGCGGCACTGCCTGATTTGTTTACATCGCTTCGGGTAAGTTTGGGAACCGCCCTGGCCGTACTTTTCCTGGCGGAAACCTTCGCGGCGTCCAGCGGTTTGGGCTTTCTTATTATTGACGCATGGACGAGAATCGCTTATGCGGAAATGTACGCGTCGATTCTTGCGTTAAGCATTTTAGGCCTCGCGCTCTTTATGCTTACGGATATTGCCGAACGGCTGTTCTGTCCGTGGAAATGAAAGAGTTTTAAGCGTCAGGATTTAATTTTAAACGGTAAATTGCCAGCTTTACATCTTCCTTTATTTCCTTCACTGACTCCCTGTGAAGAACTACCAGCCTGAAAATCGCGGATTCAATCAACCCGTACAACAAATCATCCGCGGTCCGAATATTGACGGCGGTAATTTCCCCTGCCCTAACCCCTTCAATCACCATTGCCGCCAAAATGTGGCGTAACCGTACCGTTCTGCGGCGGACCCGCTCATCAGGGTTGCTTTCACTTTTTGAAAGATACAACAAGTAATTTAGTACAACCGAAAGCAGCCGGCGGTTTTCTTCCAAAATATCAATAATTGTGCAGACAACAGTTGTAATACGATCAACAACGCTTACATTTTTATCCTTACGAATTTGCAATAAATCTTTTTCTACTTTAGAGAGAAGCTGCTTGATACTGTAATTAAAAATCTCTTTCTTATTTTTAAAATAGATATAAAGCGTTGTCCGGGTAATCCCGGAACGGTCGGCGATTTTTTGGAACGTAGCGTCCTCAAATCCTTCGTCCATAAAAACATCCAACGCTTTTTCCAAAATTTCTTTTCGGCGCTTTTCATGTTCGACAATGATTGACACGTAAACACTCCTTAAAGTTTTTCATATTCGTAAAGAAACGAACGGACAGATCCGTTAGTAATATTTTTCACCGACGATGATGGTTTCCCAAAATGCGATTCAAAGCCGGGATGATCGGTAATGACAGCCATCTTCCATCCGGAGAAATGAGAACGGAGTATCCCCATGTCCTGATAATTTTTTTCCGCGTCCGCGGCGTCACCAATTCTTATGCCGTAAGGCGGATTTGTAATGATGAACCCTTCTTTCTCCGGCGCCTTTATGTCCTTTACCAATCCAACTTTAAATTGAGGCATACATGCCGCCGGTTCATCGGTTCTGATTCCTCGTTCGGGAGTTTTTCCTACGGCAATATCATAAGCACGGAGAACATTTGACCTCGCGATAGAAACAGCCCTGGAATCTTCATCGCTTCCGTAAATTCTGATGATCCGGTCAAAGTTGATTTTCGCGAAAAGTTCATCTCTTACTTTTTGTTCGGTTTCTTTGCTGTGAATGTTCAGCTGCGATAAGGCGAATTTTCTGCCGATTCCCGGCGCCATGTCCCAGGCGTACAGAGCGGCTTCTATCGCGATTGTTCCCGATCCGCAGAATGGATCGTAAAGCGGAAATTTCCTTTTCCAGTTTGAAAGCAGGATAATCGCGGCGGCAGTACTTTCCCGCAAAGGAGCCGCTCCGCCTTCCGTACGGTATCCCCGCTTAAAAAGAGGATCGCCCGAAAGATCGAGCAATACCGAGGCTTCATCTTTTTCCAGATATACCCGTATTTCCGCGGAATTGCCTTGATCGGGCAGCGAACGCGTCTTGTATTTTTCACAGAGCCGTTCCGCGGCAGCCTTATGAGCTACAGCCTGAATACTGGTAAAAGCCGTTAATTTTGACCGGTTTGTTCTGACTTTGGCAACCCGCAGTCCTATGCCTTTGGGAATAAAATCTTCCCATTCAACGGAATTGATTCCATCAAAAAGCTGATCAAAATCTTCAGCCGGAAAACGGGCCGCTTCTACAAGCACCCGGTCGGCTGCCCGCAAAGACATGAGGCTGACATATATATCTTTCAGTTCGGCGAGGAATCGGACTTTTCCAAACGATGAATCTAAAACCTTTAAACCGAGCTTCCGCAATTCATTGGAAACAACCCGTTCCGCCCCAACCGCGCAGAGAGCCGCTATTATAAACTTCATTCTGCTTACAGTATATCATATTCCGTGAAATTGTCGAGGGATAAAAAATAAAACTTATAGATTCAAACCTAATCCGATATTAAAATAAAAATCATTTGTTTTCCCGTCATTCATGTTAGATATTTTCCAAGCGCCCCATATATTGGGACTCAGTGCTAATGACGAAACAGCTCCTATCGGAATGGTGCTGTCCAAACCCAAGCGCAGGATAAGTGATTGAGCCAAAAGTATATCCTGAGACAGGAGATTGCCTTCGGCAGCCGGCAGCCCTTTTCCGTCGTACACAACTCCTCTGTATGATAGAACGCCATACCATCGATTAAAATAAATATGGGAAAGGTTTTTTTGTATTTCAAACTTGAATAATGTAAATTCAACCTGCGCGCCGCCAAGCCACTGTACATTCAGTCCGTTCGGCGAAGGATATTCGATAGACGCCATGTTGGAAAAATAAGAAGCGTAATTCCGGCTGCTTCCATGAATATTCATACCCATTGTGTCCCAGGCGCCGTAGAACTGAAAATAAAGGGGAAAAACTTTTTCCAACGCGATGCTGATAGTCCCATCAAGCCTTGTCTGCGAAAAATCAAAAGGCGTTCTATAATACAGAGTGATATTCGCTCCGGTCCCAAAAAGCTGCCAGACATAACGGTACAAGTTAGACCAGGAAACACCCAGAGTTCCGGAAAATTCCGGTTCCCCGTAAGTCCAGGTGTATGCGCTGGAATTATTAAAAGGATTATTTGCATGAATCGAAAAATTGATGCCTGCCATAGCACTGATATAATTCCGCTCACTTCCGACACTTCTCGCAAAAGAACCTGAAAGTGAAGCCTGGGTTCTGCGGTAAGAATTACTGCCATACATAACATCAACCCCGTCCGCAAAGGAAAGCGCAAGGGGAAATCCAAAATAATTATTATTCCAATCGATAACGACATTCGCCATCTTGGCTTTCCAATCGCCGATTGCGGATAAAATGATGGTGTTGGTTTCCGTGGGATCCATCATCACAGACATGATTCCCAAGCCGTCAAAGCTGATAAAGGACTCCGTTGTCCTGATAAGCGGCTGCATAGGAAGCCATAACTTTAGAGGATTCATGTAACCCAGACCGAAGTAGGGTTTATCGATAATTTCAGCGGTTATGTTATGTGCATCTTCCGCTGGGGAAATTATGGGAATATTTTCATCATTCGGTATAAGTCTTATTTCGGTTTTTGTGCCGGAGAGCGTATTCATCGTTTCCGGAAAGCGCATGAGTTTATCCTCGGCAAAAAAAGCTCCCCGGTAATAAATATCACCATCAATATGAACAGGAAGAAACACCCCGCCGGAAAAATCAGCCGAATGAAACACCGCATCCATCACCGAATCTTCGCCATTGAAACGGGAAATATCGATGACGCCTAGTTTGTACATCCTGTCATCATGGTTATACACAAACATTATGTGTCCGTTGGAAACCCTCAGGTTACGGATATATTTCCAGCGCAGAGCGTCATCTTCCAGACCGCTTTCAAGGACATATTCTTTTTTTGTTTCATAATTGAACATGCACAATTCGCGGACGCCTTTTACCGCGCGGGCATACAACACCCACGACTCATTAATCGCATAAGGTGCCGCATATATAACGTTTTCATTACCGCGCAGAAGAATTTCCTCGCTTCCTGAAAAAGGCCTGTAGACAATCGTATTGTTGTGCAGATCAGAACCGATGCCAATTACTCCTTCACGAAAATATTGTCCGCGGTAAAGACTTTCCCACTCTCTGCCGGTTTTCCGTCCGTTTGAAGCATTGTATTCAGTTACTACCGCGGAAGCCAATTGTCCTTTGTAACGGTAACTTGAAAGAAGCAGCGTTTCACCGCTGAGAGAGACGGCCATATCGTACACCTGAAAATCCATGGACATAACTTTTTCAATTATTTCGGTTTCAGGATGGTAACGCAATAATTCAAGGTTAAGCTGGTCTTCGAAATATATTTCATTTTCAGAAGCCGCAAGAACATTAATAAAAGAGCGTTTGGATGTAAACGGAATACTTTGAGGATTTTCCCTTATATTTTCCAGAGTGAGCGTATTAAGAAAATCTTCCCAGGCGCGCATAAATTGAATGCCGTATGTTTTTTCAAACAAGCGGTATAATCCAGAGTTGTATACGATAAAGGAAAAAGGGAATTCCTGTCCCATCAACTGCCAGAGTTCCGCGTATTTTTCCATGCCGTATTTTTCCTGCAAATAGGCCGAAAAAAGTCCGCCGTATTCGTAATATGCGCCTTGATCCGGGGGCAGATCATAAGCCCCGGAAAGCTGAAACGGAGTTAAGGTTTTTTCTTCATGCAAAGCCTGGCGGATTTTCTGTTTGATAAGCGGATCATTCACCCGGCCGAAACCGCCCAAACTTTCAAAACTGACGGTAACACCTTCCACCATAAACATAGATGCGTTCAGCGCCGCGGGGATCACCCATCCTCCAAAAATACGGTTCATTATTTCAAAACCGGGGCTCATGGAATTAAAAGAAAAGACATGCGCAAGTTCATGTAAAAAAAGGCCGCGCAGCGCGTTTTCAAAAGTCGTCCATTCCAGGTCAGGAGGAGTATCAAACAGAACGATGTGGGGATAGGGCAGCGAATACATATAACCGTTGAATTGATCCGTATCGGGAGTAATGACGACAGGTATTCTTTTATAGAGATTGATTCCCAAAAGCGTATTAAGCTCCTGGTACACTTCATCGGCAAAGCCCGCCAAAGTATGGGCCGTTAGTTCCGATTCCCTCGGAAAGATGATATCAAAATGTTCGGTTTTAATCGTACGCAGCGAACGAAAAGGCCTGAAATTTTGAGCGGGAAGCGTTAACGTTCCGAGAAACATCAACATGCAAATTTGCAATAACACCGTTTTCTTTCGAAGCATCATCAGCTCCTTTGAAAAGAATCTTCATCTTTGTTGTATAATACTAATGACACCGCAAAAGTAAAAAAATGATACAAGATTTGTTTATATCATTCAATATGGGCTGTTGACCGCCGCCGACAGGTGAGATAAAATTACCGCTATGAATGAATACCTTATTGAAGGCGGATGTTCCGTTTCCGGAACAATCAAAGCCAGCGGTAATAAAAACGCGGCATTGCCCTGTCTCGCGGCGGCTTTGCTGACTGATGAACCTTTAATCCTAAGAAATATCCCCGACATAGAAGATGTTCAGGTTATGCTGGACATTTACCGGTCTTTGGGCGGCGAAGTTGAACGCGTAGAGCCCAACGCTTATAAAATGACGCTTCAAAACATCAAAAGTTCCGAAGTTCCCCTGGAGCATTCCAGGAAAATCAGGGCTTCCATTTTGTTTGCCGGCCCGCTTCTTGCGCGCACCGGAACCGTTATTCTTCCGCCTCCCGGCGGGGATGTTATCGGGCGGCGGCGTCTCGATACGCATTTTCTTGCCCTCACCGAACTGGGCGCCGAAGTCGATATGAACGGAACGATTATCTTTAAGGCCCTGCGCCTCAAAGGCAATGATATTTTTCTGGATGAAGCCTCGGTAACCGCCACCGAAAACGCGGTTATGGCGGCAGTGCTGGCGGAAGGTGAAACCGTTTTAACCAACGCCGCCAGTGAGCCCCACGTGCAGGATCTTTGCCGGATGCTCGTTTGCATGGGAGCGGATATCGAAGGAATCGGGTCGAATATTTTACGGATTAACGGTGTTGAAAAACTCCGCGGCTGCGATTTTGCCATCGGCGCCGATTTCATGGAAGTAGGTTCGTTTATCGGACTTGCGGCGGCAGCAAGAAGCGAACTTTGTATTGAAGGCCCGCGGCTTTCCGACCTGCGCCCCGCGAAAATAGCCTTCAGCAAACTAGGCATTTCCTGGGAGCATGAAGGCACAACGCTTAGGGTTCCCAAAAAGCAGGAAATGAAAGTGAACTGTGACCTCGGCGGTATGATCCCCAAAATTGATGACGCTCCCTGGCCGGGATTCCCGCCGGATTTGATGAGCATCATTGTGGTTGTGGCGACTCAAGTAGAAGGGACTATTTTGGTCCATGAAAAAATGTTCGAGTCCCGCATGTTTTTTGTGGACAAGCTCATCGGGATGGGAGCAAGGATTGTTCTTTGCGACCCGCACCGGGCCGTTGTTTCCGGTCCGACTAAATTAAGCGCGTCGGAACTCACGAGTCCCGATGTCCGCGCCGGTATGGCAATGGTTATTGCCGCCATGTGCGCCGAAGGCAGAAGCGTCATCAAGAACGTGTATCAGATTGAACGGGGATATGAAAACCTGGTGGGCCGTCTTTCCGCCCTCGGTGCTAAAATCACCCGCGGACATGACTGTTAAGGCCATTCATGCTTTCAACAATAATTCTTTCTCGGCGGAGTTTAAGGTAGAAATCCGTATATCTTTACGGTTTTCAAGTTTTGAGACAGCGGTTTGAGTAAAATGTGATATTTCACTTTGTCTTACTCCGTATTTTTCCCGAAGCATTGCAAGCCGAATATTAAGACTTTCTTCCTGAGCCATCTTTTTGGGCCCGCGCAAGGACTTCCGGTTTCATATTGTCTAACCTTGCCCGCTGCCCCGTTCCCGCAAGGCTTCCCGGTAGGCTTCCTTTATTTTCATAAAGGCTTTTTCGGCGTCAAGCTGGCGCTGTTTGTCTAAAAATTGAAGCTGGTCCGGGTGAAACTGTGTGGCGAGTTTTCTGTAGGTTGATTTGATTTCATGAATTGTCGCATTCGGTTCCAGGCCCAAGATCAGCCAGGGATGTATGTCCTCGGATACAGAAGCGGCCCGCGGAATCTCATAAGACGGATCGAGCCTCGAACGGATATAGCGGGCTTCCGCAAGACCATCTCCAAAAGCCATGTGTTCCAGGGCTTCGCCGATCTTTTCGAGGTTTCCCTTTTTCTTTCGCCGGGCAACAAGGCTTTCCGAGAGCAAATCTGAATTCAGCAGTACAACACGGGAAGACGCAAGCCGGCAGTAAGATTCCACGGAGGAAATATCATCAGAATCGATCTGAAAATTGATAACGGCGCTTCGGACAACGGCTTCCCGAAAAGGAAGCGCGTCAAAATCGTGTATATGATACTCTTTTGCCGTCTGGGATGATTCAAACAGAATGATCATTCCTAAAGCGCAGAATGCCGCAAGACCGGGTTCGCTTTCGTTGAAACGCACGGGACCGGGATTTTCAAAATAGGACAGAAGGGCTTTATCATCATTGATTTGATCCGTTAATCCTTGCAGCAATAACCCGATCAAAATGCCGATAAAAATCCCCGCAATCCCGCCCAATATCCCGATAAGTCCTCCCAAAAGCGGCCCGAGCCAGAAAGGTTTCTTTTTTCCGAAGATTTTTTTTATCCGGCGGATCGATGTTTTGAGGAAAACTTTTATGCCGGAAAAAAACTTAACCATGCTGACCCGCGAGCATGATCAAGGCAAAGATGAAACACACAAAATTGACGGCAAAGAAAACAAGAAAGGCCCCGGTAAAACTCATGCTTAAAATCAAGCTTGTCCCTATCGTATGCACTATATTCCGGGAAAAAGCAGTCAGGCCGCTAAAAACGACCGGAAGCATTCCGATCATGGGGAAGATGATATAGCGCGGCCGTTTTATCGCACGAAAACGCCAGCCTATGATGATGATCAGAACCGCCAAAGGCAGATAGGACATGGGTTCCATGAACCGGTTCAGGATTTCCGCTTCAAATACTTCAGGAATGTATCCGTAGGAGCTTAATTGGTCTATTCCCTGAAATAAGTTCCGCAGAGACAAGCTGTTGATACCCCTTTCGGCATTTGACAGAAGCAGAAAATCTTCGTAAGAAACATTCAACATCACCTGCGTACCGGCAGCATTGCCGTTTGCGCTTTCAGGCCTCGACCAGCGCGGCAGCCATCGAATGGTTTCATCGTTTCGATCCAGAACATGCATTAAAAGCACCGATTCACGGATTCCGTTTCCGCTGCCGGAATTGCCTCCATCGGTATGTATATCAAGCGGAATGACTTTTCCGTAGGGAGCTTCCAGACGGTAGGCAAGAGCGCCGCCGCCGTCAAAAGCGATAATTTCAATTCCCATAGCGTAAGAAAAATCCGGAAGAGCGGACAAAGCGTCCATACGGATGATCATTCTTCCGGCGGCGGACGAATCTCTTTCGGGAATAGGGAGCGAGAAAACGGCTCCGCTTTGCAATTCGCCGGAATCCATGTGCATTTCATCCTGGAAAAAGGCGGTTTTTTCCATCCCGGCTTTCGTCATCTCAAAAAAGTCTTGCAATTCCAAATCATCCGGCGTTTCCGCGATTAGATCCTGAAAAATATAGTAAGCGCGGATCCAATCGCCGGAACCCATGGCATTGTAGCCGTCCAGTTTTCTATGAAAGAGCGAATAGGTATGAAGCTCCGCGGAACTCGGTTCCAGCGATGCTATTTTATTCCATGCTTCGGCCGCGAATCTTTCGATAGATACTTTTTCCGCGCTGCCGTCCCGGGTAAAACGGGACGCAAGCGCCGCCAGCCAGTGGGCATTGTAATACCGTTCTTCGCCGAAGGCTTTTTCCGCTAAGGACAAAGCCTCTTTTGCGTCCAAAGGAGCCCAATCGGAAGGAATGCCCAAGGTAAGCCAGGGATCATTCTCCGATTCTTCCCGGATTTCAGCCGCCGCAGCCATTTCCTGATCGTTTAATCCTAAAACGACCCGTTCCCGTAAACCGCCGCTTTCAAGTTCGGGACTGCCGGACCAGATACTCTCGCAAACCGCTATATAACGGGCGGCGTTGTTCCAATCTGCTTCATCAGCCGCTTTCCTCGCGTCATTGAGGGAATCCCGGTACAATTTGCCTTCATATCTCATGCTTTCCCGTGAATTCGTCAACAAAGGAAGCGCCAGCAAAGATAAAAGCCCGTATAGCACACAAAGGATAATCGCCAGCAGAATATGTCCGCGGATTATTTCCAAAAATCTTGATGAAAAACCGGAAAACTGATCCCCCGGAGATTCCTGAAGCCCAAAAGGAATAACCAAAGCAGAAAGAGAAAGAGCCGGAAAAAGCAGAATAAAATCGATGAATCCTCTCGTAAGCCGCCACGAAAAGGAAAAAAGCGCCAAGGGAGCGGGAGTATCCGGAAAAATAATCCTAAAACATAACACCAAGACCAGGGAAACGGCTAAAAAAATCGATGAAATGATAAATACCGAGTATGAACCTTTTTTATTCATCTTTTTTAAGCCTCCCTCGGGCAAAATAAACCAACAAAGAATAAAGAACTACGAGCGCGGCAATGCCTGTCAGAATAAATGGTTCCGCATATTGATCCGGCAGCCGATTTCCCAAGAAATTCCGGATAAGCTCCAGAATTTCACCGGTATTCAGAAAAATTTCCAAAGTCAGAATCCCCCGGAAAACCAAAGCGCCAAGAAAAAGGTTTGCTAAATGCCAGCGGCTTACGGTAAAAAGAAACCTGAGAGAACACAGTAAAAGGCAGATTGCCGCGGTGTATATGATAAAAAGAATAGGCCCTTCGTCCAGTAAACTTTGATGATGTCTCGCAGCTAAGGAAAAATCCAGCATGATGCTTTCAAGGAAATACGGCATATCCGGCTGAAAAGGAGCGGACGGCAGCGGCAATATGCTGTTTCCCGGTCCGGCAGGTTTTTCCTGATAAATCAGCGGCTGCCCCGGAATAGAAACAACGCGGCTGCCGTCCGGCTTTGCCGGATCTTCAAGCAAAATTATCGTAATATCATGCTGATTCAGCATAAGTCCAGATTTTCCCAGCGTTGAAACCCGCCCCGAAACTTCCGGAGGATACCGTTCAATCAATCTACATTGGCTTCTCAGGCCGATACTAACGGCAACATTCAATCCTATCGAAATAAGCAAAACAACCAATATTGTTACAGGGGCTTTAATCTTTCTTCGGACAGAATAACTCAATGTCAGCAAAATCGACAGATACAGGCTGAATGGAACCGACTCCGCCGACACCCGCAGAATTTCCCGCAGAATCGATACATCAAAAGCGGGGATATGCCGGGCCGCGTCAATCCATACCGCAGCGAATTTGAGCAGAGACAAAGAAAGCAGAGCGATTACGAATGTAATCGTATAGAAAAGTATTAACTTGGCTATTCCTTTCACAAATTAAGCGTAACACGCCGGAGCCTCGTTTGCAAGCATTCTTTTTATTAACAAGTTATCCACAAACAGAAAAAACCGGCGAGAAAATCGATGAGGCATTCAATATAGATATTTCACTAACGAGAAATTTCAATATTTGATAATTCATTATAATATAACAAAATAGTTATTTTAGAAATACGATTTAAATCATGATTAAAAAATGTGTATACAAACAGATACAGTTTGATTTTTTATACATGATAATCAACAAGTTATCCACAACTTGTCAAGAAGCTGACATACCGATAGTTAAATGCCCGTTATATAAGGAATTAAAGGATATATACTCCTTTAATGTTAGTTTCTGAAATAATGAATTAGTTAATTCCTTATTTCAGAAACACTTAGATCGGAAATAGTCAAATAGTTTTGGTTTGTTTGACTATAGCTTACTTTTTTACCAGCTTGAGGATAGGTTTAATTGTTTTCAAGCCCCAATCGTAATGGCTGGATGTCGCGGAAACGAAATACGATCCCAACGATGTCGTTCCCGTCCAGGGATAGTGTTTGGGAGTAAAAAGTTCTTCATCGCTGTGTTTTTCGATCAAGGACATAATTTTTTTATGGCTCTTTTTGATAAGCTGTACCGCGTCTTTTAAACTCGTTCCCTGATACTGTTTCCAAATTTCCCGGTTCATTTCGGGGACTGTCTTCCAGGTATACCCTTCCTTGGGCATAGCAGGTTTCTTTCCGGCCATACCGTCCAGATACCATCGTTCCATCATAAGATGCCATTCATGCAGATGGCAAAGCACATCCGCAATGGTTTCATCGCGGCCGTTAAGATCGTACTGTCTTTCTTTGTATTCTTCCGGCAGTTTTTCAATAAAAGCGAAGAGGCTTTCAAAGTTTTTTGCGCTTGCGTCGAGAAGTTCGGTTTTGGTTTTTGGTCTTGGCATAATTTCCTCCATTTGTTCATCATACTGTGTTTAAAATAATACTACACAAAACATGACAACGGAATGTCATGTTTTATACAAATCTTGAATCTTTTCCATTTCCTTTAACAAAGTATTTTTCACATGAAGCGGCTTGATTACCCGAACCGAAGACCCAAAGGAGAGCAGCAGCCGGTACAGCCAAATATCTTCCGGCATATCGGCTTCGACAAAAAAAGTTCCGTCCTTTTTTGCTTGTATCGATTCAGAATCGAATTCATCGTAGACTCGGAAAAGCATGTCGGAAGAAAAGGAAAGATGAAGATGAACCAATGAATATGACGGCGGTCCCGTTTCATAAGGAGGCGGCAATTGAAATGATTCCCCGGAAAAATATTCACCGGCCGATTTCAGTTCTATGATACGGTTTATTTTAAATGTTCTGTAGTTTTTTCTGTACAGACAAAAGGCTGCAAGATACCAATCCTTCGATTTAAAAATAAGTTTCAAAGGATAGACTTTTCTTTTCAATGTCTCTCCATATGTCGATGCATAATTAATTTCGAGAGCTTCTTTTTTAAGAATCGCATTTTTCAATAATTCAAATTTTTCTTTATCGTTTTTTACATTCCCCCAGCGGGAAAAATCCACCTCTATCCAGTTCACCGGCGGCATATTAAAAAATGATGTCAGCCTGGAAAGCGTTGTATCGATGTCAGGATATTCAGCGGCACGAAGCGCCTGGAGCGCAAAAAGGATTTCTTCTTTTTCTTTATGAGATACAGCGGTTTTATTCAGCATAAAAGTATCCGGAATATAAATTCCGCCGCCTTTTCCCTGGATGGTGTAAACAGGAATTCCCGCAAGGGCCAGCGTATCTATATCCCGAAGAATTGTCCGTACCGATACTTCAAAATGTTTTGCCAGCTCTTTGGATGTGATTCCGTTCTTATCCAAAAGGATATATACGATTTCAAACAATCGATGTATTTGCATACTTCTTACTATAGCACATTAATATGACACGTCAATGTCATGTTTAGAACACATCAACTCTTTTCTATTTGTTCGATTTTTCTGTCGAGCATTTTATTCTCTAAACTCATGCGCTCAAGAACAAGCTGTTCCTTTTCAATTTCCATTGCAAGAATATCTTTTTGATGTTCCAGCTTTTGCAGATCAACTTTTATTTTTTTGTTCATGTGAAGAAAAGAAAAAAGAATCGTAGGCGCCGCAACAAAAACTCCAAAGATGCCAAAAATAGGAATTAATATTTCCTCCATAACAGTACTCCTTGAAAAACGGAAACAGTAACTTTCTGTTCCTGTACTATAGTCTTACATTACGTTTTTTATTTCAAGAGCCTCGCCCTATATTGTTGAGGATCTTGCAGCATAGAAAATATTATGCAGACATGATAGTATCCTGCCTTCCCATTAAAACCCTGCTGGCATTTAGAACGGCAATAAGAGCCACGCCCACATCAGCGATGAGAGCCATCCACATGTTAGCCATTCCGAGTGTTGCAAGTATAATAAATGCTGCTTTAAAAATTAAAGCAAATATCACATTCTGCATGATGATGCGGAATGTTTTCCGTGACCGTTCAATCGCTTCGGGAACACGCCGCGGGTCATCGGTCATGATGATAATATTTGCCGTTTCTACCGCGGCGTCGGCGCCGCTTCCCATAGCGATTCCCACATCAGCTCTCGCAAGTACCGGAGCATCGTTGATACCGTCGCCGACAAAAATAGTTGTTCCTTGCTTGCAAAGTTCATCGATATTGGACAGTTTATCTTCCGGCAGCAATTCGGCTTTTACGGTATCTATGTTTAAAATAGAGGCCGTTTCTTTCGCTATCTCAGCTCTATCGCCTGTAAGCATAACTATCTTTTTAATGCCGAGATTTTTCAATGTATCAATTGCCTCTACCGCCCCTTCTTTTATGGCGTCGCCAATAAGGATTCTTCCCAGGTAACAATTGTTCCTTGCAATATATACTATACTTGCGGCAGTACTTGGTTCTAATAAAGGCATAACAACATTCTGTTCCAGGAGCAGCTTATCATTTCCGGCAAGGATAGATGCCCCATCGTTTAAATCGGCTTTTATTCCCCTGCCCGCATATTCTTTATATGTAACATAACTGTCCCTTGCGGGATACGCGTTTTGATTTTCCGCGTAATCCCGAATGGCTCTTGCTATGGGATGATTCGATTCCCGTTCCGCGTGAACGGCTGTTTCAAGGAGGAACTTTTCGGCAATACCGGAAGCGGTTTCAATGGTATGGACAGAAAATTTTCCTGTTGTTAATGTGCCTGTTTTATCAAACACGACATTAACGGTTTTTTTAAGGCTGTCCAGATGAACCGCGCCTTTGACCATAATGCCCCGGCGGCTCATTCCGCCGATTCCCGCAAAGTATCCTAAAGGAACACTTACGACCAAAGCACAGGGACAGGAAATAACAAGCAAAATTAATGCGCGGTATATCCAATCGGAAAACGCTGCTCCCGGAATAATCAAGGGAGGAACAATTGCTAAAAGAACTGTCGCCGCGACAACAATGGGCGTATACCATTTCGCGAAAGCGGTAATAAAGCGTTCAGGCTTTGCTTTTGATTGAGCGGCCTTTTCCACAAGTGCAATGATTTTTGCCGCAGAAGAATTTTCCGCGGTCCGCAGCGTTTTAACGGTAATCACACCGTCAAGGGAAATTGTTCCGGAACGGACTTCATCTCCCGTGTTACATTGTACCGGTTTTGATTCTCCTGTAAGCATGGACGCATCGATAGTCCCTTGTCCGTCAACAATTATGCCGTCAAGCGGAATCCGTTCACCGGGACGAACGAGCACAAGATCGTTTATAGTTACATCGTCAGCCTTAACTTCTATCCATCCGCCGTCTCTTTGAATCCGCGCGGTATCAGGCTTTAAAGCTAAGAGCGCGTTGATGGATTTTCTTGACCGCTGAACAGCCGAGTCCTGAATCATTTCTCCGATCATGTAAAACATCATCACGCCGACTGCTTCCGGCCATTCGCCGACCGCAAAGGCGCCGATTGTTGCAATGCTCATGAGAAAATTTTCATCCAGGGCATTTCCTCTGCGCAGATTTAAAAAGGCATTTTTTAGAACTGAAATGCCTGAAAGGAAATAAGCGGGGATAAAAAACGCCAAGGATATAAACCGCGGCATTCCTGTTAGATGCATCTGATGTATTATCATTCCAATAATCCATAATACAAGAGCGCTCCCGAATACCATTATTTTTTTCACGGGGAAAAGATACAATCCGGAATCTTTATTTTTTTCCGGCGTTTCAAGATGTTTTATAGCATCAGCCTTACAAGCAGCACACAAATTATTCCTCCAAATGTTCCCATGCAAACTGAATAATCGAATTGATGTGATCATCATCCAGGGAATAATAGATGATCCGTCCGTCTCTTCTGGCCTTCACCAAGCGGACATGTTTCAATGCGGCAAGATGATGACTCGCCGAAGAGACGCTTGCCTCTATAGAAACCGACAAATCGAAAACACAGAGTTCCCCGGCACGCAGGGCATAAAGTATTTTGAGCCGGGTTGGATCGGTCAATGCTTTAAAAAACTCTCCGAGATGTTCCAGTTTATCCTGAGCCGGAACTTGTTCTCTTGCATATTTGACCATGGCTTTATTAAATACGACAACTTTATTTTCGCTTTTCATATTACCATTCCTTATATTTGAATATTTGATCATTCATTCAAATATAGAATATCAATTAAAAGATTTTCTGTCAATAGTTGAATACTTGTTCAAATAATAAAATGTAGGATGAGTTCTAGTCCTTGACAAGAATCAGTCCCTCCCGTACCATCACAAAATGGCAGCTGGTGTTTTTTCTGTTCTTCCCGCAAACTTCTTCTCGCCCTTATCGACGATTAATCGGGAACATTACGCCGCTCTCCTTGTGCTTTATTACCGGCTTTTTCAGGAAAACACGCGCGGCCTTGAGCGCGAGGTTGTAATCCGTGAGTTTATGAATTATCTTTCCCTTCATCGCGACACCCTTGCGGAAGAAACCGATGACGAGACGGAGTCTCAGTCTGTGACCGCTGTTGACGAACGGACTATCGCAAACCGTTGTCTGCGCCGGCTCATCAATGCCGGCTGGCTTGGGGAAGAAACGCTTGCGGATTTTTCGCGGGTTATCAATATCACAGCATGGGGCAAACCTTTTATGAAAGCTCTTGCTGATGTTGACGGCGGACTCAAGACCGAATATGAGAGCCATGTTGTTACGGTGTATTCCATGCTCTGCGGCGAGTCGATTAAAAACGATGGGCATCACGCGGTACTTAAAGCTCACGAAGAAGCACGTTCTCTCATCGACTCTCTTAAAGTTCTGTCCCAGAGCATCAAGGGTTATTACGATGACCTTAATGCCGAAGCGATTCGTTCAAAGGCCGCTTCCGCTCTCCACGAACATTACGATCTTTATATGGGCGAAGTTCTCGACAAGGCGTACAAGCGGCTTAAAACTTCAGATAACGTTTCCCGCTACAGACAAGGTATTTTCAAACAGGTGTCGGAGCTGCTTCGGGATGATGAATGGCTCGACGCGAGCGCGGCAAAATATACGCGGATACTCCAGACGACCCGTGAAGAATGCCGTGAAAAATTAAAGTTCATGCTGGAAGAAATTCGCGATGATTTAAAATCCGTCGATCCCCTGGAAGATGAAATTGACCGGCGGAACGCGGCTTATTCCCGTTCGAGTACGGAAATCATCAAAGCATACATTGAGCCCGACAGTACCGTCGCGGGAAAACTGGGTCTTCTCATAAAAGCCCTTTACGCTGGAGACGATGAAATCCGTTCCAGACTTGCCCACAGTATTTACCGGCTCAGCTTTTTTTCGCCCAACACCGCGTCTCTCCGCCGTCCGCGTGATGAAGGAGACTTCAAGGCGGCTGTATCGAAAATCGATCTTGAAGCGTTGGAACAAAATGAAAGAGAATTTTTTGAACGCATGAGGAAGCGGCTTTCCATTAAAAAAATCGGATCGTGGCTTGACGAACAAGGCGGGAAAGACCGCCCGCTTTTTCCAGCGGAGCTTATCGGCAGCGAAGAAACATATATACGTTTTATTTACGCACTGCTCTACGGAGATTCCCGGAATGATTTCGATTATGTTATAGAAGAAAATGATAATGCCGCACCCGGAGAACATTCGGTACAAACCGCGGGCTATGCGGTTCCTGATGTACGATTCCGCCATAATAAAAATGCCGTTACCAAGGATAAAACATGAACCAGGATATTGAAGCTCTTAATAAAATACCGGATCTTTCCAGCGATGAATTTGAACGTTTCAAAACCGCGCTGCGCATTCTTACTTCAAAAACATTTATCATCCGCGGTATAGACAAGGAGCGCGAACTTTACGATTTTGCGGTAAGGAATATTGATCTTTTTGAAGCCTGGTTTTCCTGCATGGATGCCGCGTTGGCGCGCGACGAAAGTCTTGGTGTCATCGCATTCCGGGGACAGGGAAATACGCGTTTGTTTTTTTCCCGCGACGAAATCTGTGCGGTGCTTGTCCTGCGCCTTCTTTACGAAGACAAGAAACTGGAAGTGTCTCTTTCCAAATTTCCGATTGTGAGCGTCAGAGAATTTCAGGATAAGTACAATGCCATGACCGGCGAGGACATCAAAAAAACGGCGCTTATCAAAGTACTCACCCGGCTTTCTTCCTGCAAACTCATCTCGGTAGAATCCGCGGATTACGCCGACCCCGAAGGAATCATCCAGCTGTATCCGAGCATTCCGCTCAGCATAGACAGGAACGCCCTTGATGAAGCCATAATGTTTCTCAACAAAAACGGCGGCGGTGCTGACAATGATACAGACAACAAGATTGAAAATCAAATTGAACATGAAACGGAACTTTCGGAGATTGCAGAATGATTACCCTTGAACGCGTGAGACTTGTCAATTGGCATAATTTTAATGACACCGTTATTGAGATTGGAAACCGCTGTCTTTTAGCCGGAGATAACGGTTCGGGAAAATCAACTGTCATCGACGCGATTCAGTACGCGATGGCGGCGAATCTTAGAATGGCGCGCTTCAATTCCGCGGCGGAAGAACGCAGGGGCAGCGGACGCGATCTTATGGGATATGTGCGCTGCAAAATCGGCAGCGATACTGCCGAATACCGGCGCGGCGATACGGTAGCTCATGTGATGCTGGAATGGCAGACCGCACATAACAAATATTTTTCCTGCGGTGTGTGTATCGAAGCCTACAGAGATAATCGTTATATTGAACATTTTTGGATAGGAGACTCAGGCGGCGCGGATTCTTCGCTGTTGATTGGGAAGATAAGCGTCCGCAATGAAAAGAACGAACCCTTTGTCTTCCGTCAATTCAAAAGCATTCTTGCCGAAAATAACATCAGTGATTGTCCCACAAAACAGCAGTATGTAAAAGAATTAACCAACCGGCTCGGCGTTTGGAAACGGCAGCCGGAAGTAAACCCCTACCTTGATTCACTTACCCGTTCCATCGGATTTAAGCCGCTTGATTCCATCGACAAATTTGTCTGCGATTATATCCTTGAAGAAAATCCCGTGTCCATTCAGGACATGAAGCAGAACCTTGAAAATTACAAAGAAGCCGACCGCCAGGCAAAAGGGGCCATCACCAAAATCAGCGCGTTGAAAAAAATCTGTGATAAAGCCGCCGAGTGGCAGAACTATAACGGTCTCATTCTTAAGCAGGAATATTTAAAACTCAAAATAGAACTGGAAAACGAAACGCAAAAAAAGGACAATGCTTCACACCGGCTCGCGGAAACGCAAAATAATATTGATTTTACAAATCGGGAAATAGCGTCCCTCACTCAAAAGCGTTATGACACAGAACAAGAGCTGCAGGCATTGAATGTAAGCCTTGCTTCCAATGACGCTCACCGGCTTTACGAAGAAATCAGCGCGCGCATTAAGCGGATAGAACACAATCTTGATGACGAAGAAGAGAAGGCTGAAAACTATCGGAATATTAAAAATCAGTGCGAGCAGCTTATCAACCGTACTCTGAAAGAAAACTTTGACGATGAAAGCACGGCTCTTATTGAAGAAGCGGATACATACCGTGAAGAAAAACTCAACGCCAAAGAAAGAAAAGAAACGTCCGCCGGACAGCTCAAAGATGTACGTTCGGAACTTGCGGAACTGGAACGCGGCACACAACGCTTTCCCGATGCCCCAAGGGAACTCAAAGCAGCTCTTGAAAAAGCCGGCATAGAAGCTCACTTTCTTGCCGAGGCCGCGGAAATTATTGAGATGGATTGGGCGGACGCGGTTGAAGGCTGGCTCAACACTCAGCGTTTTTCCATTCTTGTTGCCCCTGCTGATTTTCAAAAAGCGCTGGAAGTGTATGACCGCTTACCTCGTTCCATCGCGGGAGCGTTTATTCCCAACATCGAAAAAATGCGGAACGCCGAAATTAAAAAAGGTTCGCTTGCGGAAACGGTAAAGGCCGAAGGATATGCCCGCATTTATATTGATTTCATTTTAGGCAGAGTGATGCGTTCCGATCTCGCGAATCTCAAGATCTATAATCAGGCGGTTACTAAAGAGTGCATGACTTATGCAAACCATACCGCCTCGCGGATTAAAGAAGAAGTTTACCGCCGCCGTTATTTGGGAAGAGCCGCGCTGGAAGAACGAAAAAGATTTCTTGGTGCCGAGCTTTTGCGGATTGAAACAGAATTTGCCGCCGCTGAAAAAGAAGAGAAGGAAGCTTCTGAATACGAAGACTATTGCAACCGGGTAATCCGTTTTCTGCCGAAACTGGAAAATCTTTTTCCGTCAGCTGCCGCCGCGTCTCAATTAAAAACCGAACTCGAAAAAGCGCGGCATGAACTTGCCGCTATTGACACTCAATCTTTCCACGAACTGGAAAACAAACGCAGGGAACTCGGCGGATTGCTCGGCTTGCTAAGAGAAGACAACGACCGCCTGCAGAAAAAACTTGGCGGGCTTAATACAAATTGTTCCAATTACCAAGAAGACTTTGAAGTCTTTACCCAATCGATGGAGCAAAAAGAAGAAGCCGTCAAAAATTTCGGAAACGATTATCCTTTGATGATTGATGAATGTGAAATCTATGCAAAAGAAAAACTTTCAAAGACAAGTATTCATGATCTTACAAGATCGTATGAATCGACATTGAAAGGATTTAAAACGCACGCTGAAACAAATAAAAAAGATTATGTCAAACTGGTAATCGATTATAATGACGCGTTTCATCATCTTATGAACACGGATCCTTCCGAAAATGATGAAGCGGAAAATATGCTCAAACGGCTTGAAACTTCTGAACTGCCCGCATACCGGGAAAAAATCGCAAAAGCCTATCAGGACGCGGAGAAAGAATTCAAAGATCATTTTATTTCACGTCTTAATGAACATATCGAAGAAGCGCGGGAAAGCTTTAAAGAGATCAACGAGATACTTCGCACGCTCCTTTTCGGACGGGATCAATATTGGTTCCATCTTGAAGAGTTAAGCGAACGCAAGGGACAGATTGAAGTGATAAGGCAGGCCGCGAAAATTCCCAGCGCCGAGGAAAGTTTATTTTCTCAGCTTGTTGATCCCGCGGAAAAGAAAGCGGCGGAAGAACTCTTTAACCGTATTCTCAATTCGCCGCTCGACTCGAAAGAACTGCGCGACATTTGCGACTACCGTACATACTTTCACTACGATATCAGAATCAAGGAAACCGATACTCTTGACGCGGAAGGGAATCCTGTTGTGCTTTCTCTTTCAAAGGTGCTCAAAGAAAAATCAGGCGGCGAATCTCAGACGCCTTATTATGTAGCCATAGCCGCAAGTTTCTATCGTTTTTACAAAACCCGCCCGGAAACAACCGTGCGCCTTGTGATCTTTGACGAAGCCTTTAACCGTATGGACGATGAACGCATAGGCAAGATTCTTTCGTTCTACAATAATCTTAATCTGCAAATTATTACTTCCGTTCCGCCCGAAAAAATCGAAGCCATTGCTCCCTATATGGACAGGATCAATGTGATAAGCAGATTCGGCAGCGCGGTCAAAGTGCGGGATTGTCATCTCGACTATACCGACATGAGTGATATTGAAATCGCGGATGAAACGGAAGCCGTCAGCGGAGCGGATGAAACAACATGACAGCGTTTGAAAAAAAAATATGCGAAGCCTTTCTGAACCGCTTCACCGGGGAACAAAAAACCATGCGGCTGCGTTCGGCTTCGGTCTTTCCGGAATTCGATGCCGCCGCTCCGGATGAAAAAGCGTCTTTCCTTGAAGCCGCCGAAACCTTGGAACGGCAAGGGCTCATCAGTCTTAACTGGGAAAAACATAACGAAGGCGAGCGGCTAAAAACCCTAACCTGTTTGAGTATGGGAAAACTTTTCGCGGCGGCAGAAATAAAAGATCCAAAAACCGAAGCGGAAGATGTGCGCTCCATGATCAAAAATAAACTCCCGGCTTTTGAAAAATTCATTTCGGAACAAAGCAGAACTATTTTTTCGTTTCTCAATTTTCTTGCGGATCATTTCAATACACTCGATGTGGGGCGCGGAATGCATTTGAAGGAAGCGGAAGATTTTATTTCTTTACTGGATTTTTTATTGAAGGAAAAGTTTCAGGGGGATATTCAACAGACCATTGCTTTAAGCACCCGCGCCCTGTCGGTAAAACTTTACAACGATTCAAAACGGCTTGAAAAAATTCTCGATCTTGCCGCCCCGCTTTTTACCCAAGCAAAAAAACAAAACCAAATCGTTCCCGATCTTTCGTTTTTGGAACGTTCTTTTCCGGAAACCCTTATTGCGGGAAAACTTATTTTTAAATACAGAACCAGCGTCGCGAAACAAACAGATCAGCCTCTTCCCCTTGTTAATACCGGCGGACATATTTTAGGCTTCCCTTTATTGAGCGCCGAAAGCATTGAAACAATCAAGACGCTTAAACCAAAAGAACGCATGACGGTTCTAACAATAGAAAACAAAGAAACATTTTACGCTCTGGCCGCTTCACTGTCCGGTTATGATTGTTTCCTTTACACAGGCGGTTATCCCAATAGAGCGGCCGCCGCGTTCATCAAAATTTTGTCCGCGTCGGGTTTTTCATTTTATCATTCAGGCGATCTTGACCCGGACGGAATTCTCATTTTGCAAAACGTATATGATCTTGCCGGAAAAAACATTATCCCTGTTGGTATGGATGTTGAAACTTTTAACCGCTGTCTTCCCTGGGCCCGGCCTTTACATAAAACGATGCTGCAACAGACTGGAAAAATCCGTGATGATATAAAAACGCTTCCGGGCATCGCCAAACTTCTTGAAAGAATTCTGGAAACGGAAAGAGGTGTGGAACAGGAAGTGATAGACTATGGACGCACAAAAGAATAAAAAACACGTATTGTCTTCAAGCCGTTAACAAGATACAATGAACAAAAGGATTGAGGAATATTTTTTATGGATACATCGATGTTTCATTTTGAGCATGAAGGAAAAAACGTTCTTGGTTTTGATACAGGATTGAGCGAACGGACTTTTGCCCAGGCAAAGGCGGGTTTTCTTATAACAGATTCAGGGTATCTCATATCACAGCAAGGCTCAATCAATATATGGAGACCTGAAGGCGTGATTGAAATCAACAAGAGCATGATTATCTGGGGACCTGACTTTGAGGGAACACCTCTTGATATATTGATTCAACACAATACCGATAAAGACACGATCCTCAACGCGATTCGTCATTGGCTGCGGGCAGTTTTGATTCTCGCTGAAAAAAATATATTTCCGGATCCTTCGCCAGGAGGAGCGATAATCGGAAATGACGGAGCGGTGCTCTTTCCTTCGCCGGCATTGGTAAAAAGAACCTTGGATGCAGCGGGAGAAAAAAAAGTTTTATCCGCATCCGTCCGTTATCTGCATCCTGATCTTCAAGGAAGAGACGCGCTCACGTTCTGCGCCGGAACTATGTTGTATCATCTTTTTTCCGGTGAAGCCCCCTGTCAATATTCCGATCATGACGCGGTAAGAAGCAGCATTCGGGCAGGCAATTTTATTCCTTTGGATATTGCGGCTCCCGGTCTTGATGAACATACAACCCGTTTAATCAACACTATTTTAAAGCACGCAAATGACATTACCGGTTTGACTGATATTGACGAAACGCTTGGGCAGGAAGATTCAAAACAGTACTGTGATTTTTTCCGGCAGATAAGCGATGATGAAAAAAATTCTTTTATATCCAAGCGGGAGCAATACAGGAAACGCAATCAAACAAAAACAAAGACAAAAAGTTTTTTTCGCAAAAACAGAACGGTGTTTATGGCGGCAGGAATCGGCATTGCGGCTGCCATCCTCATCGTATGGAATTTTGCCGCGGGACAAAACAGCAGGCCAAGCACAAAGGGAATGAGTCCCATCGAAATAGCGGAACAATATTACGAATCCTTTGGAACATTGAATCATGAGTTTATGGACGCGGCGGCAATAAATGACACGGGAGAAGATGACAGAGAGATGGTACAAAACCTTTTCCTCCTTTCAAAAATCCGGCAGGCTTACGAAATGATTGATCCCGTCGTTCCCGCCCAGCGATGGATTGACGCGGGATCGCCTGATATTGATTCTATGATTTTTGGAGTTGCCAATCTTACTCTTACAGAAATAGATCAAACTGATGACGAAGCATTGTTTGAAGCGAAGTACGCCTTGTGGATTCCTTCCAATTTTACTGACGGCGGCGAACCATCAACTGTTCCCGAATCAGCAGAGACTCAAACAAACCCAATGCCTGTATCTTTTTCTTATAGCAGCGTTTTAAAGTTGATAAAACAAAACGAAGTTTGGCGCATTGCGGAAATAATCAAACATCAAGAGTAAGATTAAATCCCAACATGCTGAGGACAGCGTCCTTTAACAAAGCGGTTTTTTTCATAACCGCCGCGCTTAATTACATCCGGAGGAACTATCCAGGAACCGCTCTTTCTCCCAGCCAAGGAAACACTGATTTATTCTCAATCGAATAAGTCAGTGCTTCCCAAAAATCTTACTGCTTAACAATCTGAATCAACTCTCCGTTTGATCTGCCGAAGATTTCTTCTTCGTACATACATTCCGCGTTCGCGGCGGGAACCGGATAAATCCCCGGCATTACGGCTCTGAAACGGAATTCCACTTCCCGAAGCCCCTGCTTAAAATAGCCCCAGTGAAATTGAACTTCATCATTCATCACAAATTGAACAGGTGCGCTGTACCGATTGTACCAATCGTACACATCTTCTTCATCGTTTTCTTCCGGCGGCTGAGTCGATGATGTTACAAATACCGCGTCAATAATCTCCGCGCCCGACGGAATAGGAACACGCAGCGCTAAATTGGTCCGCGCCCGTGAGGTTGAGATAATCGCTTTTCGCGTATAGGTTTTTCCGGCAATCAAAACGCCGTCGCTTACTTCGTTGCCGTCTTCATCGTAGGTTTCGACAAAAACGCTGATGCCTTCGTCTCTCGCTTTGGCAAGCTCCGACGCTAATCCGTATTTGAGGCTGGCCGTATAATAGAGCGTTCCGGAACCTGATTTTTCAATCCGCAGGGGCAGCAATGTATCCCGTGAAATATTCCTGAGAAGATCATCATCAAAATTAAAAACATTTGAAACAGGAGAGCCGCCGTAAGAATTGAACAACGCGCTTTGAAGCAGAGTTCCCGCGAGGCTTGTGTTGGATGTAAAGTTTGTTTCCTGTTTCGATTCGGCATCGCTGATCCAACTGTAAGCAAGGAGCGCCCAATAATTTGTGCCGGTATTTCCCCAAGTCCCCGCGCGCTGACGCTCAAGAAGTGAATTGGCAAGCCGTGTCGTCATATCGCTTTCCGGTTCCAGGGAATAATGCAGCATCAACGCGAGGGCATAGCGGTTTGTATCATATCCCCAATACTGTTCAACCGATTCATAGGTGTCGGTAATATCGAGCGACCTGGCTCCGGGACGGATGAATCTTTTTATTTCGTTCTTTGCCTCATTGGCGATATTTCTCCGGCCGATTTCCATCGCCGCCATTCCGGCAAATCCGTAACCTGAAATGCCTATCGTATCTCCTCGTTTTAGGTAATCATTAATTTCGCTTCCGATGTTTTCTCCATACATCGCGCGGACCCAAAGTGTGTAACCGTAAAGATAAGGAATATATCTTGCGATACGCCATTCTGAAGAACTGAGATAATTCAACATCATTCTTGTGTTGATGCTGTCCGGTAAAGCGTATCCTTTTTCTTCGGCCAAATGAAGAATATGCGCGACGCGGAGCGTTACATAGTAATCACCGCGGCGGCCGCCGGGCCAATAGGGATAGGAACCGTCGGCAAGCTGATTGTTCCCGATAAGGCTTAGTTCGTCTTCAATAACTTGTTTTATATCGGAAACTTTTGTTTCCAGCCCAAAGGCGTCAATGTGCTCCCCAAAAGCGATTAAAGGCAGAAGCCGCGCGCTTCGCTGTTCCAGGCATCCGTAAGGATAATCCAAAAGATAGCTCACCGATTCTTTTAAAAGCGCAAGCCGCGACGCGGAAACAGAAACCGACAAAGATCCGGTTCCTTCAGGAATATTGGAAGGCAGAACGATTCCTTCTTCCATAAAAGTTTTGTCATTTCCCAGGCTTCCGATAGTTGTTACCGTCTCGTACAACACTGGACGGGTAACATTGAGCGCGTGAACAATCCGCTCATTCACCTTTGGAGAATTGAGGATGAAGGTAAGTTTCGCGTCTCCCGGCGCGACCGCCGCGATATCAAACATTACTTCACGGGTTGTTCCAGCGGGGATTTCAATTTTCTTCTCTGTCTCGCCGTCCACAACCAAGCCGGATGGAGAAGTTCCATCAACATTTTCTATTATCAGTGACACTTCCGCCTCGACAGAATCTTTTTCAAGATTAGTCAGCACAAGCGACGCGCTTCCTGTATCACGCCAGCGCAATTGTCTCGGCAAAGCCGCGACAGCGGTCAAGGGCGCGCTCACCTTGATTTCATCTTCTTTAATTCCAAAACGGTCAACACCGACGGCAACCGCGGTACAGCGGTAGGTTGTAAGGGTATCGGGAAGTTTGAATGTAACGGATACCTTTCCTCTGCTGTCAGTAACAAGATACGGCTCAAAGACCGCCGTCGGCCTCCAATCCGAACGTTCGTTCTCTCCGAGTTTATCATCGCCCTCCGCGTCCCCTCCCTGAAGGTCCGCCAAAGAATAAGTTACAGGATCAATCAAAAGAGAGCGGCTGTCGGCGCCCGCAACGGCCAAGGGAAAATTAGAACGGCTGTAAAAGAAGGCGAGCGGATCGGGAACATGGTAATTAATAAGATCAACTACGCCGCGGTCAACCGCCAGGAAACTCAGCTCCACGCCTTCAACCGGTTTCCCGTTTTGCGTAACAGTAAGCTCCACCCCAGCTTCTTCCGCCGGACCGTATACGCCTTTGTTAGACTCAATCTCAATCGTGTATTGTCTTGAAAGCGTATCCACAAAAATCGATGTAAGACCGAACAGTCCTTTCGGCTTATCCAGGTCGGGTTCGTTGTAAGTGTTGTCCGGCGGAGCCGATCTTACGGTGTATGATGAGAGCGCGGCATACACAATCGGAACATGCGACTCATCAATAGGAATTTCTATCGTTTCCGCCGATCCTTCAAGATCAATGATTTTTTCCGAAATGATTCCTTCGCGTTCAAGCGTCAAAAGATACTTTCCTTTCGGAAGCGGAGAACGGATCATGAGAACCGCTTTTTCTCCGGGGGCGTATATGTCTTTATCGGTAGTAATGGAAATGATGTCGGCATCATCGGCGCCCCAGCGAATCCATCCGGAACCGCTGACATAAAACTGATACTTTGTGAGAATCTTCCTGCCCTGGGAATCTTCGCCCGAAAGCCGAACTTCCCATTGACCGCTTTGAGACGGCGTAAAATTAATCACGCCGGAAAGTTCTCCGCGGATTTCAGAAAAATTAATCGTTTCTTCGGTTTCTATGTTTTCCGTTTTCTCCCAAACAAGATTTACTTGTCCGCCGACTCCGGCCTGGCGCGCGGTCTTCCATTCATAACGGACAAGCTGAGCTTTAATGTTCCCTTTCCAATCGCGGGACGATACAAAAAAGCCGCCGTCAGGTTTTACCAAAGCCCAGCTGAGGCTTGCTCTTTCACCCGCGGAAAGAATACGCGCGCTTGAAGAAGATGAGTTCTTATCAATGTTCCGCAAAGAACCTTTATCGATTCTGGACGCAATATAATATTCCGCAGGATGAACAACAGCGGACGTGACAGAGGCAGCTTCCTGTCTTGCCGCGTCCTGAACGCTCGTTTCCACACGGTACAATTCGGAAGCGCCTTCAATCCGGCTCGATGTTTTTTGCGACAAAGAATCGGTTCCGTTGGATGAAAGGGTTCCCTCTCCCTGGCTTATATAATTTCTGTAGCCGTTATAATCGGGACCAAAATACCATCGGTCCCAAATCCCGCCGGGATTAAAGCGGACAACTTGGCTCGTCCAGTAATACGTATACGCGGCACCGCCCAGGGAACCGCCCGCAAGATAATTCGCGGAAAGCGACGCCGTAATATCATCGCCTATATAAAAAAGCCTGTCGGGAATCGTAACGGATGACTCAAAACGGAGCCGCTGAAAATTAGCAACCGTGAAACGCGTACCGATGACAGAAGAAGCACCTGTTTTGTATCTGATTAGATATGTTCCAGGCATTGAATCTCTAGGTACATCGAAAGAACCGTAAGTTCCGCCGTTGCTTGTGGCAGTGCCGGAAAGTTCCGCGATAACGTTCCCGTCGCTTCCTTCTACGGTAATTTCATAGGCTCCGGTATAGGGTTCGTATGTTCCATATTTCAATTGCCGGTCGATGCCCCGGAACGTAACCGTCTCACCGGGTTTGTATAAACCGCGGTCAGTAAAAAGAAATACTTTCCGCTGATCTTTTCTCAAATTGAAAGGATCGGTATATGCTGAATAACTAAAACGCCAATGATTGTGGCTTCCGTTCGGAATGAAATTAACCTCGTCCCCGCCTGACGCAAGCCCGCCGTTTTCCGTAACACGAATTCTTAAGCCGAAATTATTTCTTTCATACCCGCTTGGATAAGGCCTCGTAAATAAAGATGATATTTCTTCCGATAGATTGAAAACGCACAACCCATTGTCATCTGTAACAGATTCCAATTTTACCACATTGTTTTCCAGCAGTTCCACTTTCGTGTTCACCGCGGGACTTCCATCCGACAAATGTGTAACCCAGATAATCACCTTGTTGTAAGCATAGCGGACCGTCAGTCCCAAGTCGGTAACCTGCAAATTGAGCCATCTGTTATATGTATATACTCTGCCTCTTTCCCAGCTTGACGGTTCCTGATACTGCCAGCGCATTCCGACAAATCCCTTCCCGGCGGCATTCAGATACGGAGCAAGTTCATCCATAAAAAAATGTTTTGAGTTTCTCCGAATGTTCGATGTATCAATATCCCGCAATGTTACAAGATCCAAGGGACGATAAGGATCATCAACTTGCATGATAGAGCGTTTCAGCGCAAGCGGATTCTGTACTTCCCAGGCATAACGCGGAGTGTAAGCGGCTTCAAGCATCCGGGACTGACTGTCCCTTACTCTTACGTAACTAGCCGCGTCTCCAATCGCGACAGATACCGGATAGGCCGATTTAATCGTTCTCCCCATAATGTCTTTGAGTTCCGGAGAAACGACGATCTCGTATCCTTGATTGTATTCAAAAGGAAGATTGACCAAAGTAACATTTGAACCGTACACTTCGATGTTTTCTTTTGTGAGCGGAGGGAAACCCTTAACCGAAATATATTGTTCAATATCTTTATCTTCAACGGCAGCATTAAAATTGAGCGACACCCGGACAGGATTCGATTCCGTTGAAACATCGGCATAACCGAAGTAGACATTGGAACGCACAAACTGGAAAGGATCGAGCGTTTTAAACGTGAAACGCCTGTCTTCCAAACTGCCAAGGTATTCCGCTTTTGACCGCGCGCCTTGTAAAACCGTGAGCGTAAAGTTTGTATCCATCGGCATGGCATCCCGTACAGTAACAAGAACTGTCTGTTCCATCGTATATCGGTTGTTCAGTACTTCCGGAAGCCTCGAAACAGAAAAAGCCCAATCCTTGCCGCCACCGCTGACCGTCATCCACTTCGCGATTTCATCAAGTTCCACAGGATAGGAAAAATACACAACAATATGCTTCGCGTCTTCAGGATGGGCGCTTCTGGTGTTGACATAATTTCTGCCGCTGCCAAGCCTCCATGTCAGCACGGATAAACGCTCCGTCTCAAACGCGAAAGTCCGGTTCCCTTCAAGCGCTTTGCCGCCTAAAGACCGAAGCTGATCCGTGACCGTAACCGTAAACTTTTGCTGCGGCAGAATCGCGTCATCCGGCTCAAACGAAAGGAGCTTCGTGCCGTACCAGCGGTACACTCCTTTCAATGGGGGATTTATTTCAAACACCGCCGCATCTTCGCGGATAGGATCGCCGAGTTTTGCCAGGGGCACCACAGGCTGAGAGAACACCGCGTAGATTGACGGCTTCTTAATTTCCGAAGGCAGTTCATCAACAGGACCGTAATCAACTATCGTAAACGGTTCATCCGACTCCTGAATCGCCGTATTGTCATCAATCTGCGCGGCAGCTTCCACGGCATCGTAATAGATAATTCTCCTGTTGTCAAACACGGAAGAGACACCGGCCCCGGCCGCAAGACCGGCGTTGGAACTGCTCGTATTCGACGAACTTTCCGGAATATCATTTTTGCAGGCAGAAAAAAGAACAAGCGCGGCAATCATCCCGAAAAAGAGAACAGCCATTTTACCCATACGATTCATTTTGAGACCTTCCTTTTGCGTGTCTATACAGATGATTTTCATACACCGCTCCTTGTTATACCAGGATTCCATTCCTATTCAGTACTATTTATTTCAGCTAAATGCTTCATCCCCAATAGAACTAATGAACTTATCCCCAGACGAAGAATAATAGCCGAAGCCGCTTATTTGCAGTGTACCGCAGCGGGTACTTTGTAGTCAATAACTCTCAACTATCCGGTAACATTTTGAAATGAGGCATTTCGGTATTCGGTTTGAGTGTTGTCGGTTTGCGTATCAGCAATATTTTTCTCATCATCTTGTCATTATTTTTTCATTGCGGTACTATTTTTATTGTTAATGAAAAAGGAGTTTGTGTATGGCTTTTACTTTGAATAGTTATCCCGTAGTGTATCGGGCAAAATATAACGCGGGCGCTTGGGCAGAGGAATATATTGAAAAGATACATAAAACGCCCTCGGAAGAAGCCGCGCTCAGTGACGCGGAACGGGAAATTCTGGAAACCTCCCGCAATTATTATGAGGATATGCCGCTTGTCAATTTTACTTCTCAGTACGGTTTAGGCTGCTTTGAAGGCATGAAAGCCCTTCCTCAGAAAAACGGCAATTTGGCAATCTTCCGGCCCGATCAAAACGCGAAACGTTTTAAGGATTCAATGATAGGATTAAAAATGCCCGGCTTCCCGGAAGATTTTTATCTTAAAGCGTGTGCCGAAGTGGTAAAACGGAACGCGGCGCTTGGCTTCCGTCCTGTTTATAAATCCGAATGGGAAAAAGACGCTTTCATGACCGCGGATTCAGTGTATATACGTCCCTTCACCCTGAGCGAAAGCGGCATTGGCGTTTCGCTTTCAAAAGAACCTTATGTGATGGTTATTACGACCCCGGTAAGCGCGTATTTTTCCGAGGGCTCTACCGAAGCGGTAATCACCGAGCGGGTCCGGGCTACTCCGAAAGGAACAGGCTGGATTAAGGCCGCGTCAAACTATGTCATTTCCGCTCTGGCAAAAGCCGAAGCCGCCGAAGCCGGGTTCATGGAATGTATCTTCCTGGATGCCGTTCATCGTACCTATATTGAAGAAGGTTCGTCCTGTAATATTTTCTTTTATCTGAAATCCGGCGAACTTGTTACGCCAGAATTAGGCGACACAATTCTTCCCGGCATTACCCGCGCCAGTGTGATTGAACTTGCCAAAGACCAGAAGGTGAACGTCAGCGAGCGCAAAGTTTCCATTGATGAAGTATTTGCCGACGCGGCCGAATGTTTCGTGACCGGAACCGCCGCGGGAGTAACGCCTATTACCGGCCTTGCTTATAACGGGAAAAAAGTGATTTTCGGCAAAGGTGAAACCGGACCGCTTTCCGCTGTTCTTAGGGACACTCTGAAGGGAATCCAGTACGGCACTTTGGAAGATACCAAAGGCTGGATGGTTACCATTTAGTTATTTCAGGGCGCTTTTTGCAGGTTTTCGGATTGTATAATGCGCATATTTCACAATAAAGCCCCGGAACTGTTCGGCAACAAACAAGTCGATTTCCGTTTCCGGGGCATCGATGTAACTTTTACGCTTTCCCAGGGACTTTTCAGTTCCGCGGACATTGATACGGGAACCCGTTTCTTGCTAAAAACGCTTTCTAAAAGCTGGGATGAGGATAAAGCGGAAAACCGTTCTTTGCCCGCGTCCGTTTTGGATGCGGGCAGCGGAATCGGCGTTATCAGCACTGCCCTTGCGGCGGCCCTCACGAAAGAGCAGGGAAACGTCACGGTCCGCTGCCAGGACCGTGATGAACTTGCACGCGTCTTTACCGAAGCTAACGCCGAGTGTAACGGTATATATTCCGGCATTCTTGAAGCTCACACGGAACCCCTGCTCGATTGTCCGCCCGGAAGCGCGTATGATCTTATCATTTCCAATATTCCGGCAAAAACCGGCAAACCTGTTCTGAAAGATTTCGTCCGCCGTTCCGCGGAACTGTTAAACGCTCAGGGAAAAGTTTTTACTGTTATTGTAAATCCCCTCGCGCAGCTTTTCCGCTCATGGATTCTGGAATCTGGTCTGCATCTTCTTCATGAGGAAACAGGAAAGGATCATACTGTGTTTGTGTACAGCCGCGGAAAAGATTTTGTATCAAAGCAAGAATTATTTGATGTAACATCACTTGATTCGCCTTATATACGGAATGAAGAACCCTGCGAGCTGGAAGGGCAGACTTTTATCATGCGGACTTTTCACGGCGCGGCGGATTTTGACAATCCCGGAATATTGATTCAGCATACGGCAAAACTTATCAACAAGATGAATTTGGCAAAAACGTTTGCATCTTCCAAACTCAACATCCTGATTCATGAACCCGGACAGGGACATCTTCCGCTTTGGCTGGAAAAATATCTTGAAAATCGTACACAGAGGACCATTATTCTTTCGGGAAGAAATATCATCTCGCTGAAAGCTTCTCAATACAATCTGGAAAAAAACGGATTTCAATCCGAAGCGCTTCCCGCTATTGATTTAGGATTTGATAAAGACCGGATTGAAAACCTTTTTGGAAAAGACGGCACTCCCCGCTTGATTATCGCGTTTCCGGAACATATTCCCAACACAGACCGCTTGGGCGCAATTTGGGAAGGACTTTACGAACTTCTCCGTCCGGGAGATATTGCCGTAACAGGTTTCAGTTCGTCGGAGGCGGACCGTTTTGACAAAATCAAACCGAAAGGTTTCAGCAGGATGAACGACCTGAAAAGGAACGGTTTTAGAGTCATGGCATACAAGCGGACTTAACCCAACACTTAATCGTTATACAGCCATGTTGATAGATAGCGCTCTCCGGTGTCGCATATTATTGTCACGATAAGTTTGTCTTTATATTCGGGACGTTTGGAAAGTTCCAAAGCGGCACAGACATTCGCACCGCTCGACATCCCCGCAAAGATGCCTTCGGTTTTTGCCAATTCTCTTGCCGTGTTTCCCGCATCGTCCGCGCTGACAGTGATGATCTCGTCTATTACAGAACGGTCAAAATTTTCCGGAACAAAACCCGCACCGATTCCCTGAATCCGGTTCGGTCCCGCTTGCCCTCCGGAAAGGACAGGCGATTCCACAGGTTCCACCGCAATAATTTTGATGTTCGGATTTTTTGCTTTAAGTCCCCGGCCTGTACCGCTCACGGTTCCGCCGGTTCCAACCGACGCCGCAAAGCAATCAATCTTTCCCGATGTATCGTTCCATATTTCAATAGCCGTGGTTGTTTCGTGCGCCTTTGGGTTTGCGGGATTGGAAAATTGCATGGGCATAAAACTGCCGTCATTGTCTTGACGGTATTTTTCCGCCGCATCAATAGCGCCCCGCATCCCTTTGCTTCCTTCGGTTAAAATGATTTCGGCTCCAAGGTTTTGCAGCAGCTTCCTTCGTTCCACGCTCATAGTTTCAGGCATCGTGAGAACAAGACGGTATCCGCGTATGGCCGCGACAAAGGCCAGACCAATACCCGTATTGCCGCTCGTAGGCTCGATGATGGTTCCGCCGGGTTGTAAATGTCCTTTCGCTTCCGCATCGTCTACCATTGCGAAGGCGATACGGTCTTTCACGCTCCCCATAGGATTTTTGTTTTCCAGTTTGACCGCGACCTTTGCGTATCCCTTATTCATCTTATCGATATAAACCAAAGGCGTGTTCCCGATCAATTCAATCGAATTTTTGTAGACACTCATGCCGCTAAGTATAATCTTTTGGGATGATGATTGCCAGATAAACACACGATTTTCTTAACAAGGAATCTTTGCAAAAAGATCAATAATGCTATGCTAATGCTCCTCTGTGTAACGGCAATTTTTCTTCCTCTGTGCAGTAATTTCAACTTTTTTCTCTGCAAATACAATCAAAAACCCAAATCAATGCCATATCATTCGTATGAAGAATAGACATAACCGCCTGAACAGGTGTAATCGCCGCAGACAACTCAAACCCTATGCGTCATACCACGTGATCTGTAAAATCAATCGGGATGAAATCATTTTCGACAAAAGGTTTTCCGATCTTTTCGAGGATGTTATTGAAAGATGCAAAAAGAAGTATTCTTTTCAAGTGCTCAATTTCAATGTCATTGGAAATCATGTCCATCTTATGCTCAA
>QMCD01000041.1_pt1 | contig 89018 bp, 64 predicted proteins | sample 1821841 | NCBI WGS metagenome assembly QMCD01 (sample SAMN01991225, study PRJNA193472) | Termite gut metagenome, whole genome shotgun sequencing project. | isolation source: worker | host: Macrotermes natalensis
TTTAAAAATCCGCGTCATCCGCGTTATCCGCGTCTAAAGAATTGCTTGTATTGCGCAGCAACCGGATTGAGATTCCGGTTCGCTATATTATCATTCATCGTATAAACTAATTATGAACAGCTACTTAAGAGCATAATTGCCGGCACTGTTTTCGGCTTTATATCCTCTCTTTCATTTTATTCCAAGCATGTGAATCAAACAAGAAGCATTCGCGCATGGTGTGATACATTTCTTTGAACCGGGACATGGGGATAGTGAAGCTCAAGATATCCGGTTCGAAATAAGGACGTACGGATGGGTCGAAGAAGCCCAGAAAGGTGCGTTTGCCGCCTTTCCGGTTTTCGAGGATTGGGAAAGTTACTGCACAACAACAACCGGAAGCAAATGGAGTGGTGACTGCATCAATCGCATTTGTATCGAAGAATGTCCATGTGGTAAGCCCTGATAATATATCGGGCGTAGCAAGGAAAAGTAGTCCTTCTATTCCATCGAAAGAGGGGAGTTTATCAATGCGTGCAAAGTGCAGGTACGTATTTTCCGTACGTGGTACTCCGACTTGTTCGATAAAATCCGTTACCATTGCAGGAGTCTTCTTGTATTTCTCTTTCAGTGATACGAAGTTGGGGACATGTTCAGGCATTTCCGTGAAGCCGGTATAGAATTTACCGCCTCCGCATCCTATAGTGTTGCTGCTCAAACTGATAGTTTTACCATCTCTTACTTGTTGCATTCCCTTGAAAAAGCAACCGTTTATTTTTTCTGTTGATTCTTCTAACTTATCAGAGTACCAGAAAGCAATAGGAAGTTCCGCATGTTCACCGAATGCTTCCCGATAATTAATAATGAATGTGTGTATATCCATGATAACTGAATTCAAGTTCGGAAGTAAAGATAGTGAATGATTGGCAGATTATATATGATTTTACCTTTTTTTAAAATAATCATATAAAAAAGAGAATTATAGAACTGGTTGCCCTCAACATAAAATTGCCAGGTGACATAAATTTATCCGCGTAATGACGAAATTCGTCTCACGAGACAAAAAAATCCATCCCGTGAGATGAAAAAATCCGTCTCGTGAGATGAAAATATTCGTCCCGTGAGATGAAAAAATCCGTCTCACGAGATGAAAATATCCGTCCCGTGAGATAAGAAGATTAGTCTCACGAGATGGTTTTTTGTCTCTGTGTCTGCGAGAAAGAAGCATTGCTTTAGCTTTAAAATATTGTGATTTTCATGTTATCAGAATAGGAATTTATTAGAATTTCCTTATTTTTGCATAGAACTTCTTACGGGAATGATTTCTCTAATTAAATGAAAGACGGATGAAGAAAATAATCATATTCCTATTTCTATATGTAATATGCGGTGTATGTATGTGCCGGCTCCATGCGACCAATAGTGTTGTAGATTCTCTCTTATCACAATTGGATCAAGTTATTCAAAACCGCCCCGTATACATAGAACAAAAAGAAAAGAAACTGAATGACTTGAGGAAAACTCTGAGACAGCGTATTTCTGATGAGAACCGTTTTACTTTATTAGGGGAGTATCTGGACGAATATCGTTCCTATAATACAGACTCTTCACTTTACATCTCCCGCGAGAGATACCAGGTGGCTTTGCGGATGAAGAACAGAGACCATCAGGACAATGCCCTCATGAATACTGCCGAGATTATGGGCATGGCAGGCATGTACAAGGAAGCGGTCGACCTGATGCATAATGTGCATATCAACCAATTGCCCGATGAACTTCATCCATACTATTACCATATCTACCGCACCATCTATGGGCTGATGGCGGATTACGCCGTTACGGAGCGAGAGAAGAAACTTTATGCCGAGATAACAGACCATTATCGCGATTCGTTGCTGTTGATCAATAAAGAAAATCCACTGGTTCATGCACTGATTCAGTCCGACCAGTGCAACGTGCAGGGTGAGTACGACGAAGCCATCCGGCTGCTGACAGACTACCTGGCAGGTCAAATAGATAATGTACACGATGTAGCCATCTGTGCCTACACGTTATCAGAGTCATACCGCCTGAAAGGGGATACCGAAAAAGAAAAAGAGTATCTGATTCTTTCCTCCATAGCAGATATGAAGTCCGCCGTGCGCGAATATATCTCTTTGCGGAAACTGGCCGTGTTGCTCTATCAGGAAGGAGATATAGACCATGCCTATTCTTACCTGAAACTCTGTATGGACGATGCTGTATTCTGCAACGCCCGGTTGCGTATTCTGGAAATCCTGCAAATCTTTCCCCTTATCAACGACGCTTACCAGCAGAAGACCGAAAAGCAACAGGAACAGATGGAGTGGGCATTAGTCTCCATCAGTCTGTTGTCCTTCTTCCTGCTGATAGCCATCTTCTATGTATATAAGCAGATGAAGCGTGTAGCAGCCGCACGCCATGAAGTGGTGGATGCCAATAAGCGCCTGAAAGAATTGAATGAAGAACTGCACCGCTACAATCTGCAACTGAAAGAAGCCAACCACATCATTGCCGAAAACTCCTACCTGAAGGAAGAATACATCGGGCGATACATGGACCAGTGTTCCGTATATCTGGAAAAGATGGATAACTATCGCCGCTCATTGGGCAAGATAGCGGCAAGCGGCAAAGTGGACGAACTCTACAAACACATCAAATCTTCTAAATTCATAGATGAAGAACTGAAAGATTTTTATGCGAATTTTGATAATACTTTCCTGCAACTGTTCCCTACTTTTGTAGAAGACTTCAATGCCTTGCTTGCGGATGGTGAACAGATTTATCCGAAATCCAACGAACGCATGAGTACGGAGTTGCGTATCTTCGCTCTGATTCGTTTGGGCATTACCGACAGTGTGAAGATAGCCCAGTTCCTGCGCTATTCTGTGACCACCATATATAATTACCGCACAAAGGTGCGTAACAAAGCTGCAGGAAACCGCGACTTATTGGAGCAGGAAGTGATGAAAATAGGTAAATCTAAAGACTGACATACTGCTTTTCAGGCTCAATTAGTGTCCTTTTTACGCTTATATTTTCACTACTTTTTTGAGACAATGCTTCTGTGTTATTCTGTTGATTATTAGTTGTTTATAGTTTTAGAACTGCTGTTTCCGCTACTTTTTCACTCTTTTCTGCTGCATCGGTTCTTCCTATCCGATACATTTGCATTGTTCTTTTAATTATTAACTTTAAAATCGTATATTATGCAAAAGTACAAAATGCCGATCAGGCTTCGATTCATGGCTTGTCTGATAGGAATGTTACTTCCGATGTGCATGTTCGCACAGCAAATCACAGTACAAGGTGTAGTAAAAGACCAGACTGGTGAAACCATTATTGGCGCCAGTGTGGTTCAGAAAGGCACGATGAACGGTACGATAACAGGTACTGATGGTGATTTCTCATTGAATCTGCCTTCGGATGCTGTTCTGGTAATTTCGTTTGTGGGTTACAAGACTTTGGAAATTCCTGTAAAAGGACAGAATCAGATCCGGGTGACACTCTCGGAAGACAGCGAGTTGTTGGATGAAGTGGTGGTAATAGGCTATGGAACTATGAAGAAAAGCGACTTGACTGGTGCTGTATCTTCTTTGGGCGGTAAAGATATAGATGGCGCTCCCGTATCCAATCTGGGGCAGGCTATTCAAGGTCGTATCTCCGGTGTACAAATAGTGGATGCCGGAAAGCCCGGTGACAATGTCTCTATCAAAATTCGCGGTTTGGGTTCTATCAATAACTGCGATCCGCTGGTGGTGATAGACGGAGTACCTACCGACTTGGGATTATCTTCTCTGAATATGGCTGACGTGGATCGCCTGGATGTACTGAAAGACGCATCAGCTACAGCTATTTATGGCTCACGAGGAGCCAATGGAGTTGTAATGATTACTACCAAACGTGGAACGGAGGGGAAAGGTAAGTTGTCGGTAGCCACCAATTATGCTTTCCAGGATGCCACTAATGTGCCTTCTTTGCTGAATGCCGCCCAATATGCGGACTTGAGTAACGATATGATGACAAACAGTGGGCGCAACCCTAATCCAAGCTGGGCGAATCCTTCGGAACAAGGTGCAGGTACCAACTGGATGGACGAACTGCTTCGCACGGGTGTTATGCAGAGTTATACGGTAAGTTACTCCGGAGGTAATGAAAAGTCTCATTACTATGTCTCCGGTGGTTTTCTCGACCAATCAGGTATAGTAAGCAGTGTGAATTATCGGCGTTTTACGTTTCAGTCAAACAGCGATGCACAGGTGCTGAAGTGGTTGAAATTCTCTAACAATATTACTTTCAGTGCCGATACGAAAGACTCGGGTGGTTATAATATTGGTGATGCATTGAAAGCTCTTCCCGTTCTTCCGGTGAAGAATGAAGACGGTTCCTGGAGCGGACCGGAAGGTAATTCGGAATGGTACGGCAGCATCCGTAATCCGATAGGTCCTACACAATTGAACAAGAGTCAGACGAAAGGTTATAATTTCCTTGCCAACCTGACATCGGAACTGAGCTTTACCAAATGGTTGAAATTCAAAAGTACGTTCGGCTATGACGCCAAGTTCTGGTTCATTGATAATTTCACCCCGAAGTATAATTGGAAGCCTATTCCGACGGAAGAAACTTCTCGCTATAAAAGTGATAATAAGTCGTTCACCTATCTGTGGGATAACTATTTCCTGTTCGACTACACGTTTGCAGAAAAGCATCGCGTTGGTCTGATGGCAGGTTCTTCTGCGCAGTGGAATGAAAATGATTATCTGAATGCCCAGAAGAATGTATTCATGTTCGACAATGTACACGAGATGGACAATGGAGAAGAAATGTACGCTATTGGCGGTAGTTTCAACGAATGGGCATTGCTTTCGTATATGGCACGTTTCAATTACTCTTATGAAGACCGTTATCTGTTGACGGCAACCGTTCGCCGTGACGGTTCCAGCCGTTTCGGTAATAAGAATCGTTGGGGTACTTTTCCATCGGTTTCTGCGGCATGGCGTATTTCCCAAGAAAAGTGGTTCCCGCAAAATGAGTATGTAAACGACCTGAAACTGCGCATCGGATATGGTGTGACAGGAAGCCAGGCAAGTGTGGGTAATTACGGTTATCTGGCATCTTATAACACCGGCGTATATCCGTTCGGGTCTACAAGCAGTCATCAGACGGCGCTGGTATCTTCCACGCTTGCCAATCCTTACATCCATTGGGAAGAGGTGGCACAGACAAATATCGGCTTTGACGCTTCCCTGTTCAATTCCCGCGTTACTATCTCGTTGGATGCTTATCTGAAAGAAACAAGAGATATGCTGGTGAAAGCATCTATTCCCATCACGTCAGGTTTTGAAGACACTACCACTACGTACACCAATGCCGGCAAAGTCCGCAATCAGGGTTTTGAAATGAGCTTGCATACCATCAATCTGACAGGTGAACTGGGATGGGAGACAAATGTGACTGCCACTTACAATAAGAATAAGATTAAGGACCTGAACAGTGCTGTTCCTTACTATATCAACCAGATCAATAACTCATACGTGACGATGTTGGCAAAAGACTATCCGATTAATGTATTCTATGGCTATGTGACGGATGGGCTGTTTCAGAATCAGGCAGAAGTAACCACACATGCCGTACAGCCGGGAGCAGAGCCGGGAGATATCCGTTTCAGGGATTTGAATAACGACGGTGTTGTTAATGATAGTGACCGCACGGTGATAGGTAATCCTAATCCCAACTGGCTTTTCTCGATGAACAACAGCCTGTCTTACAAAGGTTTTGAGTTGTCTGTCTTCCTGCAAGGGGTGGCAGGTAATAAGATTTATAATGCCAACAACATCGACAACACAGGTATGGCTGCCGCATACAATCAAACGACCGATGTACTGGAACGTTGGAGAGGAGAGGGAACGAGCCATTCCATGCCACGTGCCGTCTTCGGCGACCCAAACCAAAACAACCGTGTATCCGACCGCTTCGTAGAGGACGGTTCTTACCTCCGCTTGAAGAATATCACGCTTTCTTATACCTTCCCCAAACAGTGGTTGCAGAAGATACAGATAGAGAATGCCCGCATTTCAGTCTCTTGCGAGAATGTAGCTACCCTCACCGGATATTCCGGTTTCGACCCCGAAGTGGATATCAACGGAATTGATTTATCCCGCTATCCTATCTCTCGTACATTCAATGTAGGTTTAAACTTTAACTTTTAATTGACTCGGATATGAAAAAGATAACAAACTTAGTATATATGCTGGCTGTATTGATGCTGGTTTCATGTAATGACTTTCTGGATAAGTCTCCCAAATATGCGGTTGACCCTGAAACAACGGTAACCGATGATGTTGCCGTGGCACTGACGAATGCTTGCTATAAAGCACTTCAATCTTCCAATCTTTATAACCAACGTATATGGTCGCTGGACATCGTAGCCGGAAATAGCCAGGTAGGTGCAGGCGGTGGTACGGACGGACTGGAAACCATACAGGCAGCTAATTTTATCACGCAGAGCGATAATGGTATGGCGCTGTATATGTGGCGTTCTCCGTGGGTAGGCATCGGACAATGTAACATTGTGCTGACCAGCCTTCCACAATCCGAAGCCGTGTCTGAAAGCATAAAGAACCGTTGCATGGGCGAGGCTTATTTTCTTCGTGCTCACTACTACTATCTTTTAGTGCGTATGTATGGTGGTGTACCTTTGCGCCTGGAGCCTTATAATCCGGGTGGGTCTACGGCAATAGCCCGTACTACTATAGACCAGACTTACGAACAGATTATTTCCGACTGCAAGAATGCCGTTGAACTGCTTCCTGCAAAAGCTGAGTACAATGAAGAAGAGAAGGGGCGTGCCTGTAAAGATGCTGCTTTGGCCATGCTGGCAGATATATACCTGACATTGGCACCCAACCACACAAACTATTATGCAGATGTGGTGGATTTATGCGATGAAATCACGAATCTGGGATATGATCTCTCTACCTGCAAGTATGAAGACAATTTCGACGCTGCCATCAATAATGGTGCTGAGTCTTTGTTCGAAGTGCAATATTCCGGCAGCACGGAATATGATTTCTGGGGAACGAACAGTCAGGCTTCCTGGCTCTCCACTTTCATGGGGCCGCGTAACTCGGACTTTGTTGCAGGTAGCTACGGCTGGAACCAGCCTACGGAAGAATTTATGGGACAATATGAAGAAGGTGACAATCGGAAAGACCTGACAATTCTTTATGAAGGTGGTCCGGACTTCGATGGAAAGGCCTATAAGAGTTCCTATTCCAACACCGGATATAATGTCCGCAAGTTTCTGGTTACTAAAACCATTTCTCCGGAGTATAATACGAATCCGAATAACTTCGTTGTCTACCGCTATGCGGATGTTCTTCTGAAAAAGGCGGAAGCATTGAACGAAATGGGACAACCGGACCAGGCTGCCGTACCTCTGAATATAGTTCGCGAACGTGCCGGACTGCCGGGAGTTTCAGGTTTGTCGCAAGATGCCATGCGTGAAAAGATTATCCATGAACGCCGCATGGAGCTTGCCTTCGAAGGACATCGTTGGTTCGATATGATTCGCATCAATAATGGCGAGTATGCCCTCAGTTTCCTGCAATCCATCGGTAAGAGTAATGTGAACAGGAATCGTTTGCTATTCCCCATTCCGCAAACAGAAATGGATGCCAATGAGCTGATGATACAGAATACAGGCTATTAATCACTTAAATCAGAAGAAGAATATGAAAAGATATATTTCACATTTAGTATTTGCGTTGCTGGGTTGCATGGCATTGTCTGCATGTGTGGACAATGACTATATGGAACTGGACAAAGGACACAACGAACTGACCCTTTCCATCGGCAACACCGGGATTGTTTTGAACGAACAAGCCCATGCTGACGATGCATTGGAACTTTCCTGGACAACGGGAACCAATTATGGAACAGGAAACAAAATCTCCTACACACTGGAAATAGCCGAAGCTGGAACTAACTTCGCTACTCCATACATTGCTTTGGAAAACGCTGTGCAGGAATACACCTGGAAGAAAAGCGTAGAAGAACTGAACACGATCCTTCGCGAACACTTTGGTGCGGAAGCCTCCGAAAGTATCTCTCTGGAAGCGCGTTTGACAGCTAAGGTGGTGGATAGGGAAGAATTACAAGTAGCCACCACCTCGTTCAGTGTTACTGCTTACGAGCCGCTCACTGCTACGCTATATCTGATAGGTGACGCCACTCCCGGCGGCTGGAGTGCGGATAATGCGGCAGAGATGACACGGAAGAGCAACGGCATATTCACATGGACGGGGAGAATGACGCCCGGTTCATTCAAATTCATCACTACGCTGGGGGCATTCCTGCCATCCTACAATAAAGGCACGGATGGTAAGTTGGTGCTTCGTACCAGCGATAGCCAGCCGGATGAACCCTTCACGATTGAAGAAGAATTCAACTACACGGTTGACGCGAATTTATTTACCGGTGTTGTCACCTTGGCTCAGACAGAGAACCTGACCCCGGCGTATGACCAACTTTATCTTGTAGGTAACGTTACCGATTGGGGCTTCGCACCGATGAAACGGGATGTTCTTGATGCGTTCCTGTTCCGTCATGCCGCATTCTTTGAAGCGGCTAAAGGCGGAGAATTCAAGTTCGGCACTTCGGAAGGAAACTGGGAGAACATGTATAAGGCAAAGAGCGCCAATGCCTCCTACACGGATACGGAGGTAGAATTTGTATCAGGCTTCGACCCCGACAACAAGTGGCTGCTGAAAGATGGCGAATTGGATAAGGCATATAAGATTTGCGTGGATATCCGCACAGGCAGCGAGCGCATGATGATGAGTGAGTTCGTGCCCTATGAGATGATTTATATGATAGGCGACGCCACACCTGCAGGATGGACTATCGGCGATGCCACTCCGATGCAGGCAACGGATAATCCGTATGTATTCACCTGGCAAGGCGTTCTGAATGCAGGCGAACTGAAGTTTACCTGTGACAAGAAGGATGATTGGAACGGCGCCTGGTTCATGCCAACCGAAGCCGACAAGCAGCCTACGGGCGAGGTAGAGCCGATGCTGTTCTTAGACAAGGCCAGCGATGCTTTTAAAGCCCAGTACCTGGATGTAATGGTTGGTGGCGTCGACTTGAAGTGGAGAATTCCGGTAGCAGGTTCTTATATAATTACATTGAACCAGTTGGAAGAAACCATTGAGATAGTAAAACAATAAGGTCGAGAATACAATTGAAGCCTATCAACTACCTGTCAACCCCGTATCAGCTCCGTACCACCTCCGTACTCTATAGGAACGGACTTGGTACGGAGGTGGTACGGAGCTGATACGGAGCTAATATTATTAGATTCGTTCATCGGTAATCTTTTACAGGAAGATAAACCATAAAATTCAATAGGATGAAATATATAGTTTATGCAATTACCACACTGCTTCTTTTTGCTTCGTGCAGCAAAAGCAATGATGAAACCGGCGATAATCCCGGTGGTGGAAGCGAAACCGGCGGGGTATCTGAGGTCACTTCGGTAACCTCCGACTTAACCGTAAACCTCACTACCGACAAGGCTTGTTACAAGCCGGGAGAAACCGTCTCTTTCACAGCCGATGCCCTGCCTGCAGGAGCAAAGATACGCTATCGCACCCTGAATGAAGTAGTTTCCGAACACGCTGCCGCAGGTGCTTCCTGGACATGGATTGCTCCGGCAACAGACTTTACCGGTTATCTGGCAGATGTGTACCGCACGAAGGAGGACGGTACGGAAGTTATCCTCGGTACCATTGCCATAGATGTATCCAGTGATTGGATACGTTTTCCCCGTTACGGTTTTGTCGCCACATTCGATGCTTCTAAAACCGAAAGCAGGATTCAGGAAGAAATGGCTTTCCTGAACCGTTGTCACATCAACGGCGTGCAGTTTCAGGATTGGCACTGGAAGCATCACTGGCCGTTGGGAGGGAGTCGTGAGCATCCGGATGAGGTCTATAAAGACATTGCCAACCGGGATACCTATACACAGTCAGTAAAGGATTATATCCGTATTCAACATACGTACGGAATGAAGGCTATGTTTTATAATCTTTGTTTCGGCGCGCTGGACGACGCAGCCGATGATGGTGTGGAAGAGGAATGGTACATCTTCAAGGGTACGGGGCACACCGATAAGGATGCGCATATTCTGCCCGGCAGTTGGAAAAGCAATATCTATCTTCTTGATCCTTCCAATACAGAATGGCAGGCATACATTGCCCAACGCAATGACGATGTATACGCTAATCTTGCTTTCGACGGCTATCAGATAGACCAGTTGGGCGACCGGGGCGACCGTTACGATTACAAAGGAAACAAAGTGAACCTCCCCAGAGGTTACGCCTCATTTATTGAAGCCATGAAACAAAAGCATCCTGAAAAACGTTTGGTAATGAATGCTGTCAGCAGCTACGGTGCGTCTCAGATAGCCGGGACGGGTAAAGTCGATTTCCTGTATAATGAGGTTTGGGGAGATGAACCGGATTTTACGGATTTACACACCATCCTGAAAGCGAATCATCAATACAGCAACCAAGCGTTGAAGACAGTGTTTGCCGCCTATATGAACTATGAGAAGGGTTCCGGAGACTTCAATATGCCTGGCGTCTTGCTGACGGATGCGGTGATGTTTGCCCTTGGCGGTTCTCATCTGGAACTGGGAGGCGACCATATGTTGTGCAGCGAATACTTCCCGAACACCCGTTTGCGGATGAGTGATGCCTTGAAGACTGCCATCGTGCGCTATTATGACTTTATGACTGCCTATCAGAATCTCCTGCGTGATGGCGGAGAAGAGGAAAAGATAACCCTGACCTGTACTGACGCAAGCAGGAATTTGAGTTTGAATGTCTGGCCGCCGAAGAAATCGTCCGTAACGGCTTTTACCAAAAGGATAAACGGCAGGCAGGTGATTCACTTGCTCAATTTCCTCAATGCAAACAGTTTGAGTTGGAGAGATTTGGATGGCAGTATGCCCGAACCGCGTCTGGTATCTAAAGTACCCTTGAAACTGGAAGTTTCCGGAAAGGTAAGCAAGGTATGGGTCGCTACTCCCGACGCTCATGCCGGAGCATCGCAGGAACTGGCTTTTGAACAGAAAGACGGAGCGATAGCCTTTACGCTTCCTTCGCTGAAGTACTGGACGATGATTGTAATAGAATAAATGGATAGAACGATGAAAAGATATATATACTTGTTATTAACGCTATGTTTTCTGTGCCCGCACTTGTATGGCGGAAACTCTACAGGAAACTGTATTTCCTATTCCCAGGCAGGAAGAAATGTCACCTTCCACCTGAACGACAGCTCAGCAGTACAACTACAACTGTGCAGCCCTTCAGTGGTACGTATCTGGTTCTCGCCGGACGGAAAACTGCAACGGGGAAATCCTTCCTTTGCAGTAGTCAATGAAGAGTTGGAAGACGTAGGCACGGTTCAGGTGGACGAACAGAATGCCTGCTATGAGATATTCACTTCCAAACTTCGCATCCGGGTGAATAAAGCCCCGTTCAGCCTGCAAATCTTCGACAAGTATCAGAAACTTTTGTTCAGCGACTATGCGGATAAAGGGCACGTCAGCGATGGCGAACGTAAAGCAGCGTATAAAACACTGCGCCGGGACGAACATTTCTTCGGCTTGGGCGAAAAGACGGGCAAATTAGACCGCCGCGGCGAGTCTTATAAGATGTGGAATAGCGACAAACCCTGCTATAGTACTGTAGAAGACCCCTTATACAAGAGTATCCCGTTCTTCATGAGCAGCTATCGTTATGGTATCTTTCTGGATAATACGTATAAGACCGAATTCAAATTCGGTACCGAAAGCCGCGATTACTACAGTTTCGAGGCTCCCGGCGGAGAGATGGTCTACTATTTCATTTTCGGCAAGGATTACAAGGAGATAATCAGGCAATATGTAGCATTGACCGGACAGCCTATCATGCCTCCCAGGTGGGCGTTAGGATTTGCGCAATGCCGTGGCTTGCTTACTAACGAAAAACTTTCTTATGAAATTGCCGAAGGGTATCGCAAACGGGGTATTCCCTGCGATATCATTTATCAGGATATCGGCTGGACTCAATATCTGCAAGACTTCAACTGGCGGAAAGAGAACTACCGGAACCCTCAGAAAATGCTTGCCGACCTGAAAGGAATGGGCTTTAAAGTCATTGTTTCGCAAGACCCTGTCATCTCTCAGGCCAATAAGAAACAGTGGGAAGAAGCTGACCGGCTTGGTTATCTGGTGAAAGACTCTACCACAGGCAGAAGCTATGATATGCCTTGGCCCTGGGGAGGCAATTGCGGCGTAGTGGACTTTACCATCCCCGAAGTGGCGGATTGGTGGGGCGCTTACCAGCAGAAACCCATAGACGACGGCATTGCCGGTTTCTGGACTGACATGGGCGAGCCTGCCTGGAGCAACGAAGAACAGACAGAACGTCTCGTAATGAAACACCACCTCGGTATGCACGATGAAATTCATAATGTGTATGGTCTGACTTGGGATAAAGTAGTCAAAGAGCAGTTCGAGAAACGGAATCCCGACCTGCGTGTCTTCCAGATGACGCGTGCCGCCTTTGCCGGATTGCAACGCTATACCTTTGGGTGGACCGGAGATTGCGGCAACGGAGATGACGTATTGCAAGGCTGGGGACAAATGGCGAATCAGATTCCTGTGCTTTTGTCGGCCGGATTAGGGGTTGTTCCCTTTGTGGCTTGTGATATTTCCGGTTATTGCGGGGATATTGAAGATTATCCGGCTATGGCGGAGCTTTATACCCGCTGGTTGCAATTGGGAGCATTCAATCCGTTGAGCCGCATCCATCACGAAGGAAATGTAGCGGTGGAACCGTGGCTTTTCGGAGAGGAAGCGGAGAAGCATGCAAAGGCGGCTATTGAACTGAAATACCGTTTATTGCCCTATATCTATACGTATGCCCGCGAGGCGCACGAGAAAGGTTTGCCGATTATGCGTCCGATGTTTCTGGAGTATCCGGCGGATACGGAGACTTTTTCTACGGATGCGCAGTTCATGTTCGGCAGTGAGTTGCTGGTAGCACCGGTTGTCAGGAAGGGGGCGACTAATAAGAATGTTTATCTGCCCGAAGGCGTCTGGATTGATTATAATGATAAACACACGGAGTATAGTGGCGAACAGTGGACAACGGTAAACGCTCCGTTGAATACGATTCCCATGTTTGTGCGGAAAGGCAGCATCATTCCTCAGATGCCGGTAATGAATTATACGGATGAGAGGAGTGTTTATCCGGTTACATTCGAGGTCTTTCCTGCGGCACCGGGTAGTGCGGCTTCTTTCTGCCTCTATGAAGATGCCGGAACGGACTTGGGCTATTTGCGTGGAGAGTTTCTGCGTACGCCTGTCACTTGCCGGACAACAGAAAAAGGATATACGCTTGCAATCGGAGAAAGGGCGGGAGAGAAGTACACTCTTCCGGGAGAACGCAACTTCATGTTCCGCATGTATACGGAGCAAATGCCGGAGGAGGTACTGATTGACGGAGTGAAAGTTAAAAAGATGAAGGCTGAGAAAGTGAATGATACACTGGAAACAGAATTCAAAACAACTGCTTGGTGTCCGGATAAGAAACAGAATTTCTGTTTGTTGAGGTTACCGGATGACGGAAAGCAGCATGTTATTGAGTTTCTCTTAAAATACTAACAATACAAATAAGATTATGAAAAAGTTAATACTTAGTACAGTTTGCCTTCTTTTCACCTTAGCGGGAAGAGCCGAAGGAATTTCGTCGCCGTCGGGCAACGTGAAGTTGGATTTTGAGTTATCGGATAATGGAGCGCCCACCTACCGGATAGCATACAAAGGGCAACCCGTTATCAATCCCAGCACCTTGGGGCTGGAACTGAAGAATGCCGGTAATCTGCTGGAGGGATTTGAGGTCGTGACAACTTCAACTTCTGCATTCGATGATACCTGGAAACCCGTATGGGGTGAAACGAAAGATATTCGTAACCATTACAACGAACTGTTGGTGGAACTGAAACAGCCTTCTACAGATCGTTATATGAATCTTCGTTTCCGCATATACGACGATGGCGTAGGTTTTCGTTATGAATTCCCACAGCAGAAGAATCTGGTTTATTTCGTGATAAAGGAAGAGCATACCCGGTTTGCCATGACAGGCGATCATACTGCCTGGTGGATTCCCGGTGATTATGATACGCAGGAATATGACTATACAGAGTCGAAACTTACAGAGATTCGCGGTCTGATGCAGGGAGCTATTTCCGACAATGCTTCGCAGACCCAATTCTCGCCGACCGGCGTACAGACTTCTCTGCAAATGAAGACGGCCGGCGGACTGTACATCAACCTGCATGAGGCCGCCTTGATAGACTATTCTTGCATGAGCCTGAACCTGGATGATAAGAACCTGATATTTGAATCCTGGTTGACACCGGATGCGCAGGGCGACAAGGGTTATATGCAGTCTCCCTGTCACACGCCTTGGCGTACGGTGATGGTGAGCGACGATGCCCGTGACATATTGGCTTCCAATCTGATACTGAACCTGAACGAGCCTTGTAAATATGAAGATACTTCCTGGATTAAGCCGGTGAAGTATGTCGGTGTCTGGTGGGAAATGATTGCGGGTGGCAGACCGTGGTCATATACCTTCGACCTCCCTTCCGTAAAGCTGGATGAGACGGATTATACGAAAGTAAAGCCGAATGGCATTCATCCTGCCAATACGGAGAATGTGAAGAAGTATATTGATTTTGCTGCGGAACACGGGTTCGAACAAGTATTGGTAGAAGGCTGGAACACGGGTTGGGAAGACTGGTTTGGCATGAGTAAGGATTATGTATTTGACTTCGTTACTCCTTATCCTGACTTTGATATCAGGTTTCTGAATGAATATGCCCACTCCAAAGGCGTTCGTCTGATGATGCATCATGAAACGTCGGCATCGGTTCGTAACTATGAACGCCATATAAAGGCGGCCTATGAATTGATGAATCAATACGGCTATACCTCTGTTAAGAGCGGTTATGTAGGCAATATCATTCCGCGTGGCGAGCATCATTACGGGCAATGGATGAACAACCATTATCTTTATGCCGTGACCGAAGCCGCCAAACATAAGATTATGGTCAATGCTCATGAAGCCGTACGCCCCACGGGCTTGTGTCGTACTTACCCGAATCTGATAGGTAATGAATCGGCTCGTGGTACGGAATACGAAGCTTTTGTCGGAAGCAAGCCTTTCCATACAACGATACTTCCTTTCACGCGTCTGCAAGGAGGACCGATGGACTATACGCCCGGTATTTTTGAGATGGATATCCATAAGCTGAACCCCAATAGCCACTCTCATGTCAATTCCACGTTGGTGCGCCAGTTGGCATTGTATGTAACGATGTACAGTCCTCTGCAAATGGCAGCCGATCTGCCTGAAAACTATGAGCGCTTCCCGGATGCTTTCCGGTTTATCAAAGACGTAGCTTTGGATTGGGACGATAGCCGCTATTTGGAAGCTGAGCCGGGATGCTATATCACCGCAGCCCGTAAAGCAAAAGGAACCAATGATTGGTTTATCGGTTGTACCGCTAATGAACAAGGGCATACGTCTGTCCTGAAACTTGATTTTCTGGATACTGATAAACAGTATATAGCTACCGTTTATGCGGATGCAAAGGATGCTGATTATAAAACAAATCCACAGGCTTATGTAATCAGCACAGGTATTGTTTCTTCCAAAACGGTATTGAAACTGAAAGCGGCTCCCGGCGGCGGCTATGCTATCAGTATTATGGAAGTGAAAGATAAGTCGGCAGTAAAGGGAGTGAAGACACTAAAGGTTTCTCAATAATATCAGGAATAGGTATAAGAGGCTGTGTCAAAAGTTTAAGCCTACGTAATAACGAAATTCGTCTCACGAGACAAAAATACCCGTCTCGTGAGACAAAAAAAATCATCTCACGAGATGGAAATATTTATGTCATGAGATGAATATTTCCATCCTGCGAGATTAAAATACTGAACTTTAAGGTCAAATAGAAATAGCCTGTAGAGGTCTTTTTAGAACTGATTTAAGTACGATTTGAATTTACTACGTAGTAGTGTCTGAACTACTTAGTAGTAGTTACCCAACTACTACTAAGTAATTGACCAACTACTACGTAGTAGTTGACTAACTACTACTAAGTAATTAGCCAATCGTTACTGGGCAAAAATGAGATAATTTATCGGATGAACTTAAATTTCATTGATAGATAAGGTATAGACATAAAAAAAGGAGTACCGCTGTACTCCAACCTTTGTTAACCTTAAATCTAATACTATGAAAAACACAATGCAAATATACGAGTATTTAGTGAATTAGCAAATTATCCAAGAAAAATAGTATGTTTTATAACATTAATTATGCATTTTTGTGGCTATTTCTATTTTTGTTAACGAAACAGTGGGGGATAATCCGTGAAATCATCCCTTAGCTTCTTGATACATAAACCGCTTAATTGACTTCTTGGCTGTTTTTTCAAACTCTTCGAAATGGATCTTCACCTTTGATATCTGGCTATATGGCGGTAACTGCTGATTGAGTTCATTACGGTTAGTTTCCATGACACGTTCTATATCCAACTGTTGTAATCCATTGGCAAAGGCATCATCAAAGTCCGGATAGATGAGAGCGACAAGTTTTTCTTTCTGCAATACAATGAGCGACTCTGAAACATAAGGCAAATTGTTCAACTTACTTTCAATTTCTTCCGGATAAACGTTCTGTCCGCTTGACGTCAGGAGCATGTTTTTGCTGCGACCGCGTATGGTGACATTACCCTCTGTATCCATTGTGGCAAGGTCGCCTGTATGAAGCCAGCCTTTTTCGTCAATGACTTGTGCGGTAGCTTCGGGGTTCTTATAGTACCCCAGCATCAGATTGGCGCCCCGGCAAATAATTTCTCCTGCTATGTTCTTAGGGTCGGGTGAATCGATACTTACTTCCATACGGGTGGTTGCCCTGCCACATGAACCGAATTTCAGAGTTTCCCAACGGCTGGAACAAATAATAGGGCCACACTCCGTCATTCCGTAACCAATGGTATAAGGGAATCCGATTTGTTTCAGAAAACGTTCTACCTCCGCATTGAATGGAGCGCCGCCAACAACAATTTCGTCAAAGTTCCCTCCGAATATTTCCATAGCTTCTTTACGGGCAAGAGACTTGATTCTATCATTAATAATAGGAACATGCAATAATAGTTTGCCTATTTTGTTATCTAAGCGAGGCAGGATATTCTTCTTGATGATTTTCTCCACAATCAGCGGTACGCATGAAATGATACGCGGCTTTATTTCCGCGAATGATTGTGCGATAATCTTGGGGGTCGGCATACGAGTAAGGAAATACAGGTGCGCACCGGCTGAAAAACCATAAAGGAAATCGTAAACCATTCCGAACACATGTCCCATAGGAAGCATGGCAACCATGCTATCTCCGGGTTTTACCCGGAGCATTTCGTGGCAGTAATCTACATTTGACCAGAGGCTGCGATAAGGCAACATAACACCTTTGGAATATCCGGTTGTACCGGAAGTATAGTTGATAATGGCAAGTTCCTCCGGTTCATCTTTCCGGTAACGGATATGTTCGGGACGGAAATTCTTCGGATACCGTTGTCCGTAAAGGATATTGCGGTGTTCAAAAGCTTCCATCAGTCTCTCGTTGCGGCAAACTACAAGCGTGAAATCGGTCATTAGAACAACGCCCAACAGTTGTGGCATAGCTTCTTCATTAAGGTTTTCCCATACCTGGTCGCCAACAAAGAGTAATTTGGACTCGGAGTGGTTTACAATATTATGTATGTTGTCTGCCTTGAATTCGTGGAGGATAGGTACGATAACGGCTCCGTAAGTCATGCTTGCCAGAAAAGCAACCGCCCAGTGGGCGCTGTTACGACCGCAGACTGCAATTTTATCACCCGGCTCAATTCCGGCGTTTTCCAGTACGATATGGAATTTCGCTATTTTGCGGGCTACGTCTTTGTATTGAAGGGTAATACCTTTATAATCTGTCAATGCATTCAAATTCCAGTTATGGATGATGCTCTGTTCAATGTAATTAATGAAGTGTTGTTCTTGTTTCATTTGTTAAATTGCACACTTTGGTTAAAACTGCGCAAATATAGAACTTAGAGGTATTCTGTGCAAGTATATATATTGTTTCTTTAGCGTAAGGCGAAAGAAAAGGAAAAATTAACCAATCTACCAAAAAGATAGCAAAAATCTCTTTTTCCTAACACACCTTTCTTCGGAAGAGGGGAAAAAGACCATTCATTTGGTTTCGTTATTCTTCTTTTCCGAGATTAACAATAACTTATCGCCAAGATGCAGTTTCAGTGAGCCATTGGGTATTAAGAACTCTGTGCCTCGTTTCACTATCATTACGAGCGCACCGTTGGGCAGGGTAATATCTTTCAGTGTGTCACCTTCTTCCAGCATTTCCGTAGTGACAGCCATATCGTTCAGGTCAGAGTCTATCTCTTCCGGTAACTCCACCCCGAATTCATTTCCTGTTTTTTCCAACGGAGTAGAAAGTTTCAGCAGGCGTGCAGCCCGGGAGACTGTAGTTCCTTGTATAACGAGAGATACAATCGTAATAAAGAATACGATATTGAAAATTACATGTGCACCGGGTACTTGCGCCACCACGGGATAAGTGGCGAAGATAATAGGAACGGCACCGCGTAATCCTACCCAGGAGATGAAAAGCCGGGAACGTTTGGTAATCTTCTTGCCGAAAGGTAAAAGACAAATGAATACACTCAACGGGCGACCGATTACAATCATAAACACACCAATAAGCATCGCTACTAAAGAAGTCTGGAGCAATTCGTGAGGATTGACCAACAAACCCAGACAGAGGAACATAATGATTTGGAACAGCCACGACAGTCCATCCATAAAGGTGTATATCTCTTTACGGTACATGATTTTATTGTTACCTATCATAATACCTGCGATGTACACCGCCAGATAACCGTTTCCCCGTAGCAAATCAGTAAAGGCAAATGTGAAGAATACAAACGAAAGCAACAGGATGGGATAGAGCGCCTGGTTATCAATATCAAGTTTGTTCAGCACCAGGATGGCGAGCTTTCCTAAAAGATATCCGGCTGCTGCGCCTACGATGAATTGTATGGTAAACGAACCGAGAATATTTGCAATGCCTATACCGTCGGATTGTACAAACTGTATCAGTACGATGGTAAGCATGTAAGCCATAGGGTCATTACTACCGCTTTCCAACTCCAGCATGGGGCGAAGATTGTGCTTGAGGTTCATTTTCTGCGAACGCAGTATAGCAAATACGGAAGCAGAATCGGTAGATGACATGGTAGAGGCAAGAAGCAGGGAAGTCGTGATTGGCAGATAAATATTAGTCCAACTCATGTCGGATAGCCACCAGATAAATAGTCCTGTGAAGACAGCCGTTAGCAGCACTCCGAAAGTTGAAAGGACAATACCCGGGGCAAGTATCGGCTTTATTTCACTGAATTTAGTATCCATACCGCCCGAAAACAGAATGACGCTGAGGGCAACCATACCGATGAACTGGGCTTCTTTGGTGTTATGGAACTGTAATCCTAACCCGTCGCTACCGAAAATCATACCGACAACGAGGAATAACAATAAGGCGGGAACACCAAAACGATAACCGGTTTTACCGGCAATGATACTGATGAAAAGTAAAATAGAACCTACTAAAAGAATGTTTTCTGCTGTAAAAATCATAAGTTATGCATTATAAAGGTTGCCAGCCTAAGGTTTTTGTTTTCGGAGACAAATATACTTCTTTTTTTAATAAGGTAAGTATCTTGTCATAAATAGTTCGATAGAGTAGAGGTAGTTTTAATTAATAAGCGTTATCTTTGCCATCCCCTTTTTCTGGAAAGTAGTAGTAGAGAATTGAGGTAGTAAGTGATTATAAATAGAATTCTAAAAAAATGGCAGAACAAAGAAAAGCTCCCCGAAGCAATAGCAAGGCTAAAGTACAGCCCGTAAATGACTACGGACGTATCCAGCCGCAAGCCACGGAATTGGAAGAAGCTGTATTGGGGGCGTTGATGATTGAGAAAGACGCTTATTCATTGGTAAGTGAAATTCTTCGTCCGGAGTCGTTCTACGAACACCGGCACCAGTTGATTTATTCCGCTATCACCGACCTGGCAATCAATCAAAAACCGGTGGATATACTTACCGTAAAGGATCAGCTTGCCAAACGTGGAAACCTGGAAGAAATAGGGGGACCGTTCTACATTACCCAGTTGAGCAGTAAAGTTGCTTCTTCGGCACACATTGAATACCATGCCCGTATTATAGCACAAAAGGCGTTGGCGCGCGAGTTGATTACATTCACCAGCAATGTGCAAAGCAAAGCCTTCGATGAAACCTTGGACGTAGACGACCTGATGCAGGAGGCCGAAGGAAAGCTCTTCGAGATTTCCCAGCAAAACATGAAGAAGGATTATACGCAGATTAATCCTGTTATTGAAGAGGCCCGTAATTTAATTGCCAAAGCCGCCGCCCGCGCCGATGGATTAAGCGGTTTGGAGAGTGGTTTTACCAAACTTGATAAGATGACTTCCGGTTGGCAGAACTCAGACCTTATTATTATAGCCGCCCGTCCTGCTATGGGTAAAACAGCTTTCGTACTTTCTATGGCAAAGAATATTGCGGTAAACTATCGCAATGCGGTAGCTGTGTTCTCGCTTGAAATGAGTAATGTGCAGTTGGTGAATCGTTTGATTTCCAATGTATGTGAAATCCCGAGTGAGAAAATCAAGAGTGGACAGTTGGCTGATTACGAATGGCAACAATTGGACTATAAGCTGCGTGACCTTCTGGATGCGCCGCTGTTTGTAGACGATACACCTTCCCTGTCTGTATTTGAACTTCGTACAAAGGCCCGCCGGTTGGTACGTGAACATGGAGTAAAAATCATCATCATCGACTACCTTCAGTTGATGAACGCAAGTGGTATGTCATTCGGTAGCCGCCAGGAAGAGGTAAGTACCATTTCACGCTCTTTGAAAGGCTTGGCGAAGGAGTTGAATATTCCTATTATTGCCCTGTCGCAGTTGAACCGTGGTGTGGAAAACCGTGAAGGCGAGGAAGGTAAACGACCGCAGTTGAGTGACTTGCGCGAGTCGGGCGCTATTGAGCAGGATGCTGATATGGTGTGCTTCATTCACCGTCCGGAATATTATAAAATCTATACTTCGCAGGATGGCAGCGATTTGCGCGGTATGGCGGAAATCATTATCGCCAAGCATCGTAACGGTGCTGTGGGTGATGTTCGTTTACGTTTTATCGGTCAATACACCCGTTTCCAGAATCCGGAAGACGATATGATGATACCACATCCGACAGAAGAAGGAAGAACCACTTTCGGTTCAAGGATGAATACGCCAAGTAGCGGTAGCATACCACCTCCGGGCAATTATCCGCCTCAAACGGATAATCCGTTTGGTGGAGTAGGTTCGGATGCGCCATTACCGTTCTGATATAGCAATTTTTTAGAAATACAAAACAGTTTCTCAATTCAAGTTTCGGTTTTAAAGAAAGTTCTTTGTAATTTTGCGGGTCACTTTTGGAAACTTGGAAACAATAATAAAATAACAATATGAATATCTCTTATAATTGGTTGAAAGAGTATGTCGATTTCGATTTGACACCTGAGGAAGTTGCAGCTGCATTAACTTCCATCGGCTTGGAAACAGGAAGTGTGGAAGAAGTGCAAACAATCAAAGGCGGACTGGAAGGTCTTGTAATCGGTGAAGTGCTGACATGTGTCCCTCACCCGAATTCAGACCACATGCACGTAACAACCGTTAATCTGGGGCAAGGCGAGCCTGTGCAGATTGTATGCGGTGCGCCGAATGTGGCTGCCGGCCAGAAGGTGGTAATAGCTACCTTAGGTGCAAAACTGTACGATGGCGATGACTGTTTCACAATCAAGAAGTCAAAACTCCGTGGGGTTGAATCCAATGGTATGATTTGTGCTGAAGATGAAATCGGCATAGGTACAGACCATGCTGGTATAATCGTATTGCCTGATGATGCTGTACCGGGAACCTTGGCCAAGGATTATTATAACATCAAGAGCGATTATGTATTGGAGGTAGATATAACTCCGAATCGTGCGGATGCTTGTTCACATTATGGTGTAGCCCGTGATTTGTACGCTTACTTGGTGCAGAATGGCAAGACGTCTGCTTTGAAAAAGCCGTCTGTAGATGCATTTGCCGTTGAAAACCATGACTTAGACATCAAGGTAGCGGTTGAGAACCATGAAGCATGTCCCCGTTATGCGGGTGTAACGGTGAAAGGTGTGACGGTGAAAGAAAGCCCTGAATGGTTACAGAACAAACTTCGCATAATAGGTTTGCGTCCTATTAATAATGTAGTGGATATCACTAATTATATTGTCCACGCATTTGCTCAACCACTTCACTGTTTTGATGCGGACAAAATTAAGGGTAATGAAGTTATCGTGAAAACGATGCCCGAAGGTACTCCATTCGTGACCCTGGATGGAGTAGAACGTAAGCTGTCTGACCGTGACCTGATGATATGCAACAAAGAAGAAGCGATGTGTATTGCCGGTGTATTCGGCGGTCTGGATTCCGGTTCTACGGAAACTACCAAGGATATCTTCCTGGAAAGCGCTTATTTCCATCCGACGTGGGTACGTAAGACCGCTCGTCGTCATGGACTGAATACAGATGCTTCTTTCCGTTTTGAAAGAGGTATCGACCCCAACATCACTATTTACTGTCTGAAACTCGCCGCCATGATGGTGAAAGAGTTGGCAGGTGGTACTATCTCGTCCGAGATTAAAGATGTTTGTGCTACTCCTATCAAGGATTTTGTTGTGGAGTTAGCTTACGAAAAAGTTAATTCATTAGTGGGTAAAGTAATTCCGGTAGAGACAGTCAAGAGTATTGTTACCAGTCTGGAAATGAAAATAACCAATGAGACGGCAGAAGGTCTGACGTTGGCGGTACCTCCTTACAGGGTAGACGTACAGCGCGACTGTGACGTTATTGAAGATATCCTTCGGATTTACGGATATAATAATGTGGAGATTCCGTCTACATTGAAATCAAGCCTGACTACAAAGGGAGAAGAAGATAAATCAAACAAACTGCAAAATCTGGTAGCTGAACAATTGGTAGGTTGCGGTTTCAACGAGATACTGAACAACTCACTGACCCGTGCCGCTTATTATGAAGGACTGGAATCATATCCTTCCAAGCATTCGGTAATGTTGCTGAATCCGTTGAGCGCAGACTTGAATGCTATGCGCCAAACTTTATTGTTCGGTGGTTTGGAAAGTATCTCTCACAATGCTAACCGCAAGAATGCCGACTTGAAGTTCTTCGAATTCGGTAATTGTTATTATTTCGATAAGGAGAAAAAGAATCCGGAAAAGACATTGGCTGCTTATTCTGAGGATTATCATCTTGGTTTGTGGGTAACAGGCAAGAAGGTGTCCAATTCATGGGCGCATCCTGATGAAAATAGTTCAGTCTACGAATTGAAGGCTTACGTAGAGAATATATTTCTGCGTCTGGGATTGAACATGAGAAATCTGGTCATAGGTAATTTGACGGATGATATTTATGCCGCTGCGCTTTCTGTAAATACGAAAGGTGGAAAGCGTCTTGCTACATTCGGTATTGTAACGAAGAAACTTCTGAAAGCATTTGATATTGATAATGAAGTGTATTTTGCCGATTTGAATTGGAAAGAGTTGATGAGGGCTATACGGTCGGTGAAAATCAGATATACGGAAGTTCCTAAATTCCCGGCAGTGAAACGTGACTTGGCTTTATTGCTCGATAAAAAAGTGCAGTTTGCCGAAATAGAGAAGATAGCTTATGATACAGAGAAAAAGTTGCTGAAAGAAGTTTCTCTCTTTGACGTTTACGAAGGAAAGAATCTGGAAGCGGGTAAGAAGTCTTATGCTGTCAGCTTCTTGTTGCAGGATGAATCGCAAACTCTGAACGATAAGATGATTGATAAAATCATGTCGAAGTTAGTGAAGAATCTGGAAGACACGCTGGGGGCTAAATTGAGATAAAAGCAATTTAGAAGTTGTTTTGAATTTATTCAGTTTTCTTTTAAGATCAAAACAGCTTCTAAATCAGGTGATAAATCATAAATCATAAAAAATATAAATAGTTAAAACCAATGGGAAGAGCATTTGAATATAGAAAAGCTGCCAAAATGAAAAGATGGGGTCACATGGCTAAGACCTTTACAAGACTGGGTAAACAGATCGCTATTGCTGTAAAGTCAGGTGGCTCGGAGCCGGAAAACAACCCTACATTACGTTCTGTGATAGCTACCTGTAAGCGTGAAAATATGCCGAAGGATAACATCGACCGCGCTATTAAGAACGCAATGGGTAAGGATCAAAGCGAATATAAAGGAATGACTTATGAAGGCTATGGCCCTCACGGTATTGCCGTATTCGTTGATACATTAACGGATAATCCCACCCGTACTGTTGCCGATGTACGTTCCATATTCAATAAATTTGGTGGTAACATGGGTACTATGGGCTCTCTGGCTTTCCTGTTCGACCATAAGTGTATGTTTACTTTCAAGAAGAAAGACGGTCTGGATATGGAAGAATTAATTCTTGATCTGATTGACTATGATGTAGACGACGAGTTTGAAGAAGATGAAGAAGAAGGTACAATCACTATTTATGGTGACCCGAAGAGTTATGCTGCTATCCAGAAACATCTGGAGGAAAGTGGCTTTGAAGATGTCGGTGGTGAGTTTACCTATATTCCGAATGATCTGAAAGATGTAACATCCGAGCAACGTGAAATCCTCAATAAAATGGTGGAACGTCTCGAAGAATTTGACGATGTGCAAACGGTTTATACAAATATGAAACCGGAGGAAGAGGAATAATAATAATGATGAAATGGGATATCGACTATAATTCCCATTCTTTCAGTATATAAGAGTTAACCCTCGGTGTTGAAAAATACCGAGGGTTTTTTTGAACTAAAAGCATAGGAAGATTATTATTATTTCGTAATTTTACATCATCGGAGGAACGAACAATGAAAAATATTCTAAAGGATTTGAAGCGTAAAGACCACAAGCGCTATTTAGGTGGTCTGGATGTATTTAAATATATTGGTCCCGGATTGTTGGTAACAGTAGGTTTTATTGATCCGGGAAACTGGGCTTCTAACTTTGCTGCCGGTTCAGAGTTCGGTTATTCTCTGTTGTGGGTAGTGACCTTATCGACGATTATGCTGATTATATTGCAACATAATGTGGCTCACTTAGGTATTGTAACCGGTTTGTGCTTGTCGGAGGCGGCTACGAAATATACGCCTAAATGGGTATCGCGTCCTATATTGGGAACTGCTGTGTTGGCATCTGTTTCAACTTCATTGGCGGAAATACTGGGAGGAGCGATAGCATTGAAAATGCTTTTTAATATTCCAATCATCTGGGGTGCAATATTGACGACGCTTTTTGTCATAATCATGCTTTTCACAAATTCATATAGGAAAATAGAACGTTCCATCATTGCGTTTGTATCTGTTATCGGGCTGTCCTTTATTTATGAGTTATTTTTAGTGGAAATCAATTGGCCTTTGGCTGTAGAAGGTTGGGTGAAACCTTCTTTTCCTGAGGGAAGTATGCTGATTATTATGAGTGTATTGGGGGCGGTGATAATGCCGCATAACCTGTTTCTGCATTCGGAAGTAATTCAGAGTCATGAGTATAACAAGAAAGATGATGCCTCTGTCCGGAAAGTCTTGAAATATGAATTATTTGACACACTCTTTTCTATGATTGTGGGGTGGGCCATTAATAGTGCAATGATATTATTGGCTGCTGCTACTTTTTTTAAGAGTGGTATTCTGGTTGAAGAACTGCAACAGGCAAAGTCTTTGCTGGAACCTCTACTTGGAAATAATGCTGTTGTGGTATTTGCTTTGGCATTGCTGATGGCAGGTATTTCGTCTACAATTACCAGTGGCATGGCAGCCGGTTCGATATTTGCCGGTATTTTCGGAGAGTCTTACCATATTAAAGATACTCATTCGCAAGTAGGAGTGCTTCTTTCGTTGGGTATGGCACTGCTATTGATATTCTTCATCGGTAACCCTTTCAAGGGATTATTAATCTCCCAGATGGTGCTAAGTATTCAGTTACCGTTTACTGTTTTTCTGCAAGTAGGATTAACTTCCTCCCGTAAGGTCATGGGACAATACGTAAACAGTAGATGGAATAGTTTTGTACTTTATGCCATTGCCGGTATTGTGACGGTATTAAATATTATGTTGCTGGTATCTGAGTTTTTATAAGTCAGGTAGTAGGACTATGAAATAAGAATAAAGAGTCTTATAATATAAATAAATAAATATATGAGGATTATTACGTACAATGTTAATGGATTACGTGCTGCGGTAAACAAAGGGTTACCTGAGTGGTTGAAGGAAGAACAAGCCGATGTGGTATGCATTCAGGAAACAAAGTTGCAACCTGACCAGTATCCGGAGGAAGCTTTGGCTGCGTTAGGGTATAAACATTATTTGTGTTCGGCGCAGAAGAAAGGTTATAGCGGGGTAGCCATTCTTACTAAGCGGGAACCTGACCATGTAGAATATGGAATGGGTATGGAGATCTATGACAATGAAGGCCGATTTATCCGTGCTGATTATGGAGATGTGTCTGTTGTAAGTGTATATCATCCGTCCGGAACAAGCGGTGATGAAAGACAAGCATTTAAAATGGTGTGGTTGGAGAAATTTCAGGAATATGTAATGGAATTACGCAAATCGCGTCCGAAGCTTATTCTTTGCGGTGATTATAACATTTGCCATGAAGAAATAGATATACATGACCCTGTACGTAATGCAACCAATAGCGGATTTCTGCCGGAAGAAAGAGAGTGGATGACTCGCTTTCTGAATGCTGGTTTTATTGATACATTCCGTCTCTTGCATCCCGACAAACAAGAATATACATGGTGGAGTTATCGTTTTAACTCTCGTGCAAAGAATAAAGGTTGGCGTATTGACTATTGTATGGTAACCGAAGCTGTCCGTCCGATGTTGAATAAGGCTTGTATATTGAATGATGCCATACATTCTGACCATTGCCCCATGTTGTTGGATATTACAGATTGATTAAGAAAGATACGATATTTACGAAAGATTTGCCTCTTTTTATGACATAAGATATAAAAAACGAGAATTAACGTGTTATATAACATAAAAATAGCTACCTTTGCCGCTGATATAAAATCTGAAATCTTATATGAAAGAATTTAGATTAAACTATGTCTAACTATAAAAAGAAAGAAAATGTTAAAGAAAAAAGCTGGTGAAACTGCGGGACAAATTTGGACTGCTCTGAATGAGACTGAAGGTTTAACTGCTAAACAAATCAAGAAAGCAACTAAATTGGTAGACAAAGATTTATTCTTAGGTCTTGGCTGGTTGTTGAGAGAAGACAAGATCGCTACCGAAGAAGTAGAAGGCGAACTGTTTGTTAAATTGGTATAAGAGCGAAATTAACATCAATTTTATAAAAGATGCGTTGGTACATGTTATCAACGCATCTTTTTTATATGATGTTTCTAAGGATTTGTACGTAAATTATAGCTTGACCCACCAAAGCTGTGGTCACTAATTAAATTTCAACACGAACATTGTTTCTTTGCCCGGATGCAGAGATAAGCTTCCTCCTGATAATCTCATGATTTGCCTGGAAATACTTAATCCTACGCCGCTACCGCCTTCTTTTGTTGTAAAGAAAGGAATAAAGATGTGCTCAGCTATTTCCTCCGGAATGGCAGGACCGTTATTAGAAACTTCAATAAGTACAGCCTCACTTTCATTACAGTAGGCACGCAGGGTAATGATACCTTCGTGGACTTTACCGGCTTCAATGGCTTGGATGGCATTCTTTAATATATTAATGAGCACCTGCGATATCAGGTTTGCATCAGCATAAAGAATCAAGTCGTCCGGTGTGATATTAATGCGGAAAGTGATGTGAGAATCGGGATATTGATACCGTGCCAATTCTACCATTCGGTCGATGAAGCCTTTGACATAGAATAAAGATGGTTCCGGAGTAGGAATACGGGTGAAGCGGCGATAATTTTCTACGAAGGAGAGAAGCCCTTTACCGGTGGCGCTGATAGTATGCAGACCGTTACGGATTTCTTCAGCGGTTTCTTTCTCCGAAGATATGTGTTCTCCTTTGATATTCTGTTCTTCACTATCCTGAATCAATGTCAGTAATGTGTCACTAAGCGAAGTAATGGGAGTGACAGAGTTCATAATTTCGTGTGTCAGTACACGGATTAGACGAATCCATGAGTCGATTTCTTTTTCATCAAGCTCATTGTTGATGTCGTTCAGGGCGAGGATACGCAGGTGTTCCCGACGAACGGTTATGTTGGATACACGAATGGACAAATTAAGGGTTCCGCGTTCGTTTGACAAGCGGGTTTGCAGTTTATCTCCGGAACGGCACTGGGTAAGGATCTCCATGAGCCGGGTATCAATTGCGGCAAGCTGTTTGATATGGGTGAAAACATCCAATCCCAACAAGCGGAGCGCTTCGTTATTTTTCTGATATACAGCGCCGGTATCATTCAGTACTAAAATACCGGTACTGATACAATCCAGAATGAGTTCGTAATATTTTTCTTGCTGTATCGTTTCGTTCTTTACATTATATAATATAGATGCAACGCGATTAAGAGCCTGATTTATGAGTTGGTCGTCCGCAATATCTTCTTTTTCAGAGAAGTGTATGGAGGTATCGTCATTCTCAATGGCATCGAGTAAGAACAGAACTTTTTTCGTATGCCGGCGGTAGAGTTTCCATTGCCAGTACAGGCATATTAACAATAAAAGAGAAGAGATGATAATCCACAGGATATTTCCGTTTAAAACAGATAGAGTGACACCCATCGCCATCGAGCATGAGATGATGGCACGGAAAAGATAACGATCGGTAATATGGCGGTAGAAATGTTTCATAGTCCGAACTTCTTCATTTTATTATAGAGCGTCTGCCGGGTAATGCCTAATTGGGCAGCAACAGCAGAAAGGTTTCCGTTACAGGCGTCCAGAGTTTTCTGTATCATTTTCTGTTCCATTTCTTCGAGGGTAGATATTGCTCCGTTATCCTGGCTCTCAGAGTGAGAGGTGCTGGTACGCTTGTGCAATTGAAACAACTCAGCAGGCAGTTCATTACCATCGCAGATGATAACTGCTTTTTCGATAGCATGTTCCAGTTCGCGGATATTTCCATACCAAGGGTATGAGGTTAGTTTTAGGCGTGCGGCACCGGACAGGTGAAGAATCCCCTTATCGTATTGTTTGCAGAATCGTGTGATAAAGCGTTCGGCAAGGGGGAGAATATCTTCCGGTCGCCTACGCAAAGGAGGTATCTCAAGATGTATCGTGTTGATACGGTAAAGCAGGTCTTCGCGAAACTCATTACGCTGTACCATTTCGTTCAGGTTGCGGTTGGTGGCGCAGATCAGGCGGATATCAACGGGGATTGGCAGGTTGCTTCCTACACGGACAATGCAACGGCGTTGTAATACCGTCAGAAGTTTGGCTTGCAGGTGATAAGGCAAATTACCGATTTCATCGAGAAAGAGAGTACTTTGAACGGCAGCTTCGAATTTACCTGGACGGTCGGAATACGCATCCGTAAAAGAACCTTTCACATGCCCGAACAATTCGCTTTCGAATAAACTTTCAGTGATAGCTCCCATATCTACGGCAATCATTTCTTTCGGGCGGCGAGGAGAGAGGGCATGTATTTCACGTGCCAGCATCTCTTTTCCCGTACCGTTTTCTCCGGTTATTAAGACATTGGCCTCTGTAACGGAGATTTTTTCTACGAGCGAACGAAGTTGCTGCATGATAGCGCTTTCTCCCCAATACATGGAAGAAGTTCCGGAAGAAACACTTTTGTTTTGTTTCTTTCCGCTTGTTGCTTTTGCAGCATTCAGCAGTGTTTCTACTAATTTCTGATTATCCCACGGCTTGACGATAAAATCTGCCGCACCCTCCTTAATGCCGCGCACCGCAAGATCTATATCGGCGTATGCAGTGAAGAGAACAACCGGCAGTGAAGGGTGTAGCCGTTTGATTTCCCGTAACCAGAATAATCCTTCATTTCCGGTATTGATACCCGAAGTAAAGTTCATATCGAGCAATATTACGGATGGAGTATTCTCACGCAGTACTGTGGGTAACGTTACCGGAGAAGCGAGTGTGAGAATCTGTTCAAAATAGGGTTTCAGCAGCAATTGTACTGCGGTAAGTACGCCACGGTTATCGTCGATAATAAGAATACTTCCAACTTTTTTCATACGGGAATTTATAATTATTGGTCAAAGATAAGAAGTTCATCGGAAAAGTGAAAGATATATGTCATGTTTCCTACATATTACCGTAATATAAAAGCCTGAACTTTGCTCGCGTTGAAAATATAGTTACTATGCGATTACGTACTTTTTACCCTACAATTGTATTGTCCGATATTCATTTGGGCACATCCCATTCTAAAACTGTGGAAGTAAGCAACTTCTTAAAATCCGTAAATTGTAGCCGGTTGATACTTAATGGAGATATAATTGATGGCTGGGCGCTACACAAAGGCGGTACGCGTAAATGGCAGGTAAAGCATACGGGGTTTTTTAAAGTCATTATGAAAATGATGGAAAAACAGGGAACCGAAGTGATTTATGTCCGGGGGAATCATGATGATTTCCTGGACGGACTGGTTCCGATAGAGTTCTATAATATAAAAATAGTAAGAGATTTTATCCATGAGAGTCACGGCAGGCGTTATTATGTGACACACGGGGATATTTTTGATACAGTGACTACAAAAATGAAATGGCTGGCTCAGTTGGGTGACATAGGCTATACATTTCTGCTGTGGTTGAATCGCGTTTACAATACTTATCGCGCCCGCAGGGGACAACCTTATTACTCATTATCACAAGTGATTAAACAAAAAGTAAAATCTGCTGTTTCATATATATCCGATTTTGAAAAGGAACTGGTGGGGTTTGCCCGCTTACGTAAATGTGACGGTATCATCTGCGGACATATCCATCATCCGGCGAATGTTTACTATAATGATATACATTATCTTAACTCCGGTGACTGGGTGGAAACGCTTTCGGCGCTCGTAGAAGATGAAGAGGGCAAATGGGAAATATTACGATATGAAGATATGGCGGTGAATGAAAAAGACTATCTGTCGTGTGGAGCATAACAATATATATATAAATAAATTGAGTGTACAAGATGAAAGTTCTGTTTATTGTTCAAGGAGAGGGTCGTGGCCATCTGACGCAAGCTATTACGCTGGAAGAAATCTTACGGAGAAACGGGCATGAAGTAGTAGAGGTATTGGTAGGGAAAAGCAATAACCGCCGTTTACCGGGCTTCTTCAATCGTAGCATACAGGCACCGGTGAAGCGTTTCCTCAGTCCGAATTTTCTGCCGACTCCTGCCAATAAGCGGGTAAGCTTGTCTCGTAGCATAATATATAATCTGATGCAGCTTCCTGTTTACTTCCGTAGTGTGTGCTATATTCGCCGGCGTATCCGGGAAAGTGAAGCAGACCTGGTTATCAATTTCTACGAACTACTGACCGGATTGACTTATTTCCTGTTTCGTCCCTCCGTGCCACAAATCAGTGTCGGACATCAATATCTCTTTCTGCATCGTGATTTTGATTTTCCCGATAAGGATTCATTTAGCTTGTTAATGCTTCGTTTCTTTACGCGGCTTACCTGTATTGGAGCTAAAGAAAAGTTAGCCCTCTCATTTCGTCCGATGGAAGAAGATAACGATGCTCATATTTCTGTAATTCCCCCCTTACTCCGCCGGGAAGTTCTGTGTTGTGAACCGACTGATGGGGATTATGTGCATGGATATATGGTTAATACAGGCTTTGGTGACAGTATCGTGCAGTGGCATAAACAGCATCCTGAGATTCCGATGCATTTCTTTTGGGATAAACCCGATGAAGAGGATGTATATCAACCCGATGACACGTTATCATTTCACCAATTGGATGATGAAAAGTTTCTTCGTTACATGGCAGGATGCCGGGCGTATGCCACTACAGCCGGTTTCGAGTCTGTATGTGAAGCCATGCTTCTCAAAAAACCCTTACTGATGGTACCGGTACATATTGAGCAGGATTGTAATGCTTACGATGCGTCACGTAATGGCGCAGGCATTGTCTCAGATGTTTTTGATGTGGATCGTTTGCTTGATTTCGCCCAAAAGGATTATCAACCCGAGGATGACTTCCGCAGATGGGTACGCAGTTGTGAACGGAAGATATTGAATAGCATAGAAGCTGTGGAAGGAATAGGCTTGGTAAATGATTATAGACTGGCGTATGAATAAAAAAACAGGTTTAGTTACCCCACATATAGAACGTGATCTAAGCTGGATGTATTTCAACCGCCGCATCCTGCAGGAAGCCATGAAGCCGGATGTACCCTTACTTGAACGGCTTTCCTTTCTTGGTATTTATTCCAATAATCTGGATGAATTCTTTCGTGTCCGTATGGCAACGCTTAGCCGTATAGCTGAGAGTGAGGGTAAAGTTCTCCATGCCGAACGTGAACATGCCAAACAGCTTATTAAGTGCATCAATAAGCTGAATAGCCAATATGCCAAAGAGTATGAATATACCATTAGTGAAGTAACTGATTGCCTGCGTAAAGAGAATATCTTTATCTTAAAGGAAGATGAACTGGACGAAGAACAACAGAGATTCATCAATGACTTTTTTCGTAGAAAGCTCAGTGGCTTTGTTAGTCCGGTCTGGTTCTCAGCCGTAAAACGATTGACGGACGCCACAGACGAAAGCATTTATCTGGCTGTAAAAATGGAAATATCAGCAGATGAGATAACTTGCGGTGCAAAGAAAAAGTGCCCTCGCCCGGATTATGCACTGATAGAACTTCCCGTCCCCATGTGCGGACGCTTCATTCGCTTGCCCGACCGTAAGGAATGTAGCTATTTGATGTATCTGGATGATGTTATCCGTTTCTGTCTGCCCGTGATATTCTCCGGAATGAAATATAATTTATTTCAGGCTTATGCTTTCAAGTTTACGAAAGATGCCGAAATGGAAATTGACAATGACTTGAATCATAATATACTTCAGAAGATTTCCAAAGGTGTGAGGAGCCGTAAGAAGGGGAATGCCTTACGAGTAATCTACGATATTGATATGCCACGTGATTTACTCAAACGGGTAGTTGGTCATTTGCATTTAGACAAACTGGACACTGTGCTCGGTGGCGGGCGTTATCATAATCATAAGGATTTGATGGCCTTTCCTGATTGCGGGCGTTCCGACTTAAAATACCCTTCTTGGTTTCCTATCCTGAAACCGGAACTGGAGGAAAACGTAAGCCTGTTGCGACTCATTCAGAAGCAAGACCGCTATATCCACGTTCCTTACCACAGTTTTGATTATTATATCCGTGTTCTTCAGGAAGCTGCTATCAGTAAGAATGTAAAAAGCATAAAGACTACCCTTTACCGCCTGGCGAAAGACTCCAAAGTGGTGAAAGCATTGATTTGCGCAGCCCATAACGGCAAAAAGGTGACAGTTGTCATTGAACTGCTGGCGCGTTTTGATGAAGTATCCAACATAGACTGGTCCAAGAAAATGCAAGATGCAGGTATTCATGTCATATTTGGGGTAGAAGGATTGAAAGTTCATTCAAAGATTGTCCATATTGGAATGAAATCAGGCAATGATATAGCTTGCATCAGTACAGGAAATTTCCACGAAGGAAATGCGCGTATGTACACTGATTATATGTTGATGACTACGTTGTCTTCGATAGTGCGTGATGTTGATTCCGTATTCTCTTTTATAGAAAAGCCATACTCGCCTGTACATTTCAAGGAATTGTTGATATCTCCTAATGAGATGAAATCGTGTTTCATCCGCCTGATTAATGAGGAAATCAAAAATCGGAAGTCGGGTCGTCCGGCATATATCCGGGTGAAGGTGAACCACATTACAGACCCTGATATTATCAAGAAACTGTATGAGGCTTCGGCAGCCGGAGTTCCTATAAATATGTTGGTGCGCGGAAACTGCTCATTAGTAACAGGAATTCCCGGATTGAGTGATACCATTCACATTAATGGTATTATTGATCGCTATCTGGAGCATTCGCGTATATTCATTTTTGCAGCGAACGGTGAAAACAAGACTTTTATCGGTTCGGCAGACTGGATGCCGCGTAATCTTGATAATCGTATAGAGGTAATAACCCCTGTATATGATGTCCGGATAAAGGAAGATTTGTGGAAAGTCATTGATTTCGGACTGCGTGATACGCGCCAGGGGAGTATTGTTGACGGAACGGGAGAGAATCGTCCCTGGGTGGACAATGATGATAAGCCCTTCCGGTCGCAGGAAGAATTGTATAAACATTATATTGCTTTAAATGATAAATAGAATTATGCCGAATACATGCTATGCCGCTATAGATATTGGTTCTAATGCGGTGAGACTATTAATAAAAAAGGTGAAGGATGACGAAACGTTGGTAAACAAGAAACTATCGAAGGCGTTGATGCTACGTGTACCGTTGCGACTTGGTTTTGATGTGTTTTCCTTAGGAGAAGTATCTGATGAAAAGACAGTGAAGTTACAACGTCTCATGAAGGCTTTCCGGCAATTGATGAAGATTTATGATGTTACGGATTATCGTGCCTGCGCCACTTCTGCCATGCGCGATGCCCGTAACGGCAAGTCCATTATCAAAAAGATACAGAAAGATACGGGTATCACTATTGAAGTTATTGACGGACAGGAAGAAGCCCACATGATTTATAATAACCATATTGAATGTATGGTTGACCGTACCGGTAACTATATCTATGTGGATGTTGGCGGTGGCAGTACGGAAATCAATTTGTTGGTTGATGGTGAATTGCAGCATTCTCTTTCGTATAATATCGGTACAATTCGTATGCTTAACGGTGCGGTATGCGAAAATGTATGGTCGCAGATGCACGAAGACCTGGCACGGCTGACGGAAGGTCTGGGGGAAGTGAATATTATAGGTTCCGGCGGTAACATCAATAAACTCTATCGACTGGCCGAAAAGAAAGACAGGAAGAATTTACGATTACCGGTAACTTCATTACAAACCTTGTACGAGGAACTATTGCCTTTGACACCCAAGCAGCGCATGGAAGCATTCAACTTGAAAGCAGACCGTGCAGATGTAATTGTACCTGCTTCCGAAATCTTTCTGGCAATTGCGAAAGTAGTTCGTTCGGAATACATATGTGTACCGGTTATAGGATTGGCTGATGGTATAATAGGCAGCTTATATGAAGAAAAAGAAATGAGGCATTAATTAGTTGAGTTAGCTTCGGCTTCTTTCTTCTCCATCTTCTGCTGCAACCTCTTCAACTTCCATTTGTTCCAGAATATCAATTCTTTCCAGTGGTCGAAGTCCTTTTTGAAGATGATGCCTATGCCTTGTGTTGTCAGGTTGGTTTTTGTATAATAGCGGTCGTTGGTTTCATTATATGCTTTCAGACGAATGTCCCCACTTCGGTTTACGAGCCATTCCGCTTCAAAGTCACCTACAAAGTTCGTGTTTGCCATCGGATTTTCACGATAGCCGAAGTTACCGTTAATAAGCAAGCGATTATTCAACAACTGCCCCGAAAGCATACCCTCAAATTCCATGTCCGTCCATCCTTTTTCGCCGGTACTGAAGTTTGTACCGAAATTCCAGTTATTGCTATTGATGATGTGCGACAGCGCATTGTTTAGCTGTCCGGAAAGTGTTGACGAAAGTACGGAAGACATCATGTTGGAGTTTTGCGCCCTGTCCACATAATCCGTAGCATAGAATTTACCGATACTCAGCAGATAAAGTATCTGCATATTCATCTGCTCGTCCGTAGGAATGTAATTGCGGATAAGCGCCTGCACTTCGTCCCGCTCACTGGGCACTTCCAATCCCAGCTTGATATCCGGAGAGGTAAGCTGTCCGGTCAGGTTCATCGTACAGTTTACTTTGATATTGGTCTGGTTCATATAGTCGTTGGCGTTCGGCATAAGGTCGTTCAATGAAGCTGAGTTTACCGTATAACCTGCCCGGATATCTAACGTAGCGTCCAACGGGTTGCCGTTGAAGGTGATTGTACTTCCATCCTTAATGGTAAAATCCTTGCGGATAACTTCCTGCAAGCTGAATTTATACACTCCCTGACTGATACGGTAATTACCGAACATCCTCACATCGCCTGCTTTATTATAGAACTCGGCACGGATATTTCCCGTCCCCCGTCCACTGATGTGGTCGTCGGTTATGGGATCCATAACCATTTTCATGGTAGCATCCGGAGTAGCTTCAACAAGCAGGTTCAGACGGATATCCGTGTCGTTACTTTCTTCTTCCTGACGTATTTCCCGTTGTGCCAGTTCATAATCCGATACCAATTGTATGGAATCCAATATGGCACGTCGCGGGGTCATGTCTACAAACTTGATAAACTGATTGCTGGCTGCCGAAGATACATTATCTTTTATATAGACGAAGTTCGTATTGCGGTTGGTGGTGATTGCTACATCAATGTTCACCCCATCCTGTGCATTACCGGCAATCTGCGCATTACCTGTGCCGTATACAGTTCCGTAGAAAGGAAAATCCAATGACTCTTTCGTGTTCATCACCAGCATGTTGTTCACTTCAAACCGGAAACGGTATTCCGGATTCTTAAAGTGCGTATAATGCAGGTACCCGTTAACGCGACCTTGGTTGCCTTGCGTGTCGAGGACGCGGTTGTTTGCAAAAGTCAGCCCGTCAGGTTCTATACGGACACTATCCTTTACAGAGTAAGTGGTATTCAGCACATCTACTTTCATGGAGGCATCGGCAAGTACGTTTCCTTGCATCGTGAGTTCCTTGAAACCACCGTAAAAATGTACGTGCCCGCTTGCCCGTCCGTTGAATTCGGGAGTAATCGTGTTTATGAAATATTCTATGAATTTCAGGTTGGTATTGTCCGCTTCAATCTGCAGGTCGAGCGCGCTTTTAGACTTTAGCGGATAGATATACCCGGATACATGGCTCTTGGCTATGTCTTTTTCGCGGATATGCGCATCCAGGTAGATGCCTTCCACTTCATTGTGCCATTCGCCATGAATGTTGGCGTCTCCCAATAAACCACTGTTTAAACCGAGATTCCGGATAAAAAGGTCGGTGTGCATAACAGGGTTTTTCAGCACTCCGCTTGCAAATGCAGGCCCGGTGGCTTCACCTTGGAAATTGACATTCAGATTGACTATGTCGAATACGTATCCGATATTGATATCTTTCAAATCCATGCGTACGGTGTCTTCAGGCTGATCCGACATCACTCCGTTGATGCGCAGATACCGGTCTTCGTGACTGAAGTAAAAGTCATTAATATGTATTTTGCCGGAATCCATCACTACTTGCGATGGGTGTATTTTCCACAAAGTATCATTGAGTATGATATCGGTTTGCCGGACATCAACCACTGTTTTTAAGGCCGGAATCGCTTTCTTCGCGTAGGAAGGTTTATTCTGTTTGGCAGGCTGTTCGCGCATGAAGTGTGCCAAAGCGTCAAGTTTGCCGCTATAGGTTACAGTACCGTTGTTTCCCCAGTTCAGCATAGTCTGGATGCGGTTATCTTTTGCCTGCGCTTCCAACGATACATTTACCGCCCCTTCCGGTTTCCGGTTGGTGAGCCGAACCCGTGCATGGAAGTTGTCACCGGGATTTTCGCATAACACCATGCCCGATTCTATGAAGTTGTTTCCGTAGCGTAGACGGGGGAAATATCCTTCTACCCGCAACCGCTGCGCTTTATCATTGAAATAGCCCTTGACGGTAGAATGGGTGTATACTCTTACAGGTATATCGAATATTGTAGCGAAGAAGTCCGTATTGAGGATGTTCACATCAAAATGGAAGTTGTTTTGAGTATCTGTCGGCTTCTTATCCGGCAATATCAGTGCGGGGATATACCTTCGCATAATGTTTAGTACACCGACCGGTAGTGTGCGATAGGAGTAGTCTCCTTCAATGCTTGCGTTAAGGAAATTAGATGTTACAGTCAGCCGTTTATGGTGGTCGTTCTGCCGGGTGGCGGCTATTTTCAGGTTATCCAGCGAATATTCCTTTTCCGGAGCAATGAAGTGTAAACTGTCAATATTGATTTCTCCATTCATTTCGTCAATGGAACCACCGGTGAAATCGGCTGTCAGTTGAACGGAAACCTCCGCATCTTCGTACTTGGGTGTCAAGAGTAGATTGTGAGGGCGCACCTTGCGTATGTCGGCGTGGAAGTTGAATGTCGGTATGCGACTGGTAGTGTTTATGCTACCATTCAGGAAAACAGAACCGTTCTCATCGTTCAATGCTACTTTTCCGTTGAAACCGCCCTGTTTATACTCTCCGTCCAAGGTAATGTTTTCATAGTTATAATCACTGTAATCAATGGATGCAACCAGCCCTTTCATCGTGACGGATGGATATTGATTCTCATTGTGATTACCTGTAATATTAAGGTTGAACGTAACTTTCCCCAATTTTTCATTCGCCAGCATTTTACCGAAGTCAAAACCCTCTGTTTTAACAGCTCCCGAATAGGCAAAATGCTTCGTCTCTTTATTTGAACTCAGTTTTACGTCTGTTTTGAGGAAACCTACGTCAGTGCGCACCATACCGTATGTTACAAGGTCGGTGAAATACCCCGATATTTCTCCGTTAAACGAGATGGTTCCTAACCGTTGCAAGATTGGCGGAACTCCTTCATAGTTCTTGCTTAGATTACGGATCAGAAAAGCGACTCCTTCCGGGTTGGCATACAAATTGGAGAGGTTACCGAATACAAAGGCATCCTGAGGACGGTTTAAATCCTGGAAGGAAACTTCTCCTCTCAACCGGAAATGCTCGTTACCCGTAATCGATAAATAGGGGCAATTCAACTGGTTGAACGTCCCGTCGGCTTTTATTTCGACCTGCAGTTTCTCTTTGAAAGAAGAAAAAGGAGGTAGAAAGGCTGCCAAATCATAAGGTGTAATGTTCGACGGTAGTATATGACACGAAAAGCGTACGTCATTGCCGAAATTGCCAAAGGCTTCAAAATTGTCATAATCCATGTGTATGGTGTCCGTAGTCAGCGAAGTATTTGGCAAGTCGATGGCAAAATTCTCAATGCTCATCTTCTTATCATTGCCCACAACTTTGAGGCTTAATTTCTTTAGTTCGAAACCGGAATGTTCTTCTTCGACGCTTAATCGCTTTATGGCCGCATTGATGGAGTCCTTCTGTAATGCCTTCAATGAAATATTGGCGATAATATCGCGTAGCTGTATATGTTGCGCATTGAACTTTCCGGGCGTTTCTTCTGCCGAAAGTACATCGTAGGATACCTTGCCGCGACGCATCAGTAAGGAATTGATGCGCAAATCCAGATTAGTCTGTTTCTTTACGGTATCTTTTGAGGAAAAAGCGTCGAGCACGAATTGAAAGTTAGGTATGTCTTCCGGTGTTTTCTTTTCCAGAACAGCGTTGAAACCAAACATTTGAACATTGCTGATAGATATCTTTTTCCTGAACAGGGGAAATATGTCGAATCTTGCCGATAGCCGGGTGACTTTCAGCATCTCTTTGCCGGACTGGTCGTCCAATAACAAATCGTCAACAATAATGCGGTTCAACAGTCCTATGTCTATCCGCCCAATGGTTAGTTTTGCGCCTAAAACCGTGGACAGTTCGTTGGCCACCAATACGGAAAGTTGCTGCTGAACGTAAGGAATGTTCAACAATAACATAATCCCGATATACAACCCTAATATGATACCGAGTACCCAGCGTACCGTCTTTTTTAACTTTCTGATAAGCGTTTTGTTTGAATGAGCCAACAAAAATATAAAATAATACGTTATCAATGCTATTTTTATCGCTACTTTTGCACCGTTTAACCATAAATAAACGATATGAGTATCATAATTTTGGGGATAGAAAGTTCGTGCGACGACACTTCTGCTGCTGTTATCAAGGATGGATACCTGTTGTCCAATGTAGTTGCCGGCCAGGCAGTGCACGAAGCCTACGGTGGTGTGGTGCCCGAATTGGCTTCGCGTGCGCATCAACAAAATATAGTTCCGGTGGTTCACGAAGCGTTGAAACGCGCCGGAGTGACCAAAGAAGAATTGAGTGCGGTGGCATTCACAAGAGGCCCCGGATTGATGGGTTCTTTGTTGGTGGGCGTCTCGTTCGCAAAAGGTTTCGCTCGGTCTCTGGGAATCCCGATGATAGATGTTAATCACCTGACAGGTCATGTGTTAGCCCATTTCATTAAAGAAGAGAATGAAGAAAACACTCAGCCGGATTTTCCTTTCCTTTGCCTGCTTGTGTCAGGTGGAAATTCGCAGATAATACGGGTGAAAGCATACAATGATATGGAGATTATAGGGCAGACAATAGATGATGCCGCCGGAGAAGCCATTGATAAATGTTCCAAGGTCATGGGGTTGGGTTACCCCGGTGGACCGATTATTGACAAGCTTGCCCGGCAGGGCAACCCCAAAGCGTATACTTTCAGTAAACCCCATATTCCCGGATTTGATTACAGTTTCAGCGGATTAAAAACGTCGTTTCTTTATTCGTTGCGCGACTGGATGAAAGAAGATCCTGATTTCATCGAGCATCATAAGGTTGATTTGGCAGCCTCCCTTGAAGCTACTGTTGTCGAGATTCTGATGGATAAACTGCGCAAGGCAGCCAAGGAGTATAAAATTAAAGAAATAGCTGTGGCTGGAGGCGTGTCGGCTAATAACGGCCTGCGCAATGCTTTCCGTGAACATGCCGGGAAGTATGGATGGAAGATATTTATCCCTAAATTCAGTTATACAACGGATAATGCCGCCATGATTGCAATCACCGGTTATTTTAAATATCTGGATAAGAACTTTTGTTCAATTGATGCACCGGCTTACTCGCGTACGACCTTGTCATAAAAAGAATTTCAGAACACTTTTATAGCCAGATCGTACCCCCACCGTACCAACACCCTATCCGCTCCTTACCAAGTCCATACCTGCTCCTCTTGTATAGACAAGGAGAAAACAAGGATTTGGTACGTTTCGGGTGGTTGGAGGCAGGAGAAATAGAACAATAAATGAAAGAATCCATAATCGAGGATGTATGAAAATTGAAGAAGAGATTGGATATGTACTGAAGTTGAAGAATTTATCCCTTTCCACCGCCGAAAGTTGCACGGGAGGAAACATCGCTGCTCTGATAACTTCTGTTCCGGGAAGCTCGGAATACTTCAATGGTGGGATTGTAGCGTATTCTAATGAAGTGAAAATGTCCTTGCTCGGCGTTTCGGCCGGTACTCTGGACAATCATGGGGCTGTCAGCCGTGAAACTGTGATTGAAATGGTGAAAGGTGCGATGAAAGCGATGAATACCGATTGCGCCGTCGCCACATCAGGGATTGCAGGCCCCGGAGGGGGAACACCGGAGAAGCCGGTTGGTACTGTATGGATTGCTGCTGCCTATAAAAATGAAATTATTACATTTAAACAAGAAGGCGATAACGGAAGAACCGGAAACATACAAAACGCTGTTCAAAATGCTATCATGATGCTTTATAGAGTTTTAAAATGAACAAAAAATGCTATCAGACAGCGAATTATTTTAGGAAATACTTGTTTGGTAACGATAAAAGTACTTACTTTGCACTCTGTTTAAAATAAGTATAGATAAAAACTATAAAACTAAGATAGAAATGTCGAAAATTTGTCAAATTACAGGAAAGAAAGCCATGATTGGCAACAATGTTTCACATTCAAAGAGAAGAACAAAGAGAACCTTTGATTTGAACTTGTTTAATAAAAAGTTCTATTATGTAGAGCAAGACTGCTGGATTAGCCTTAGCCTTTGCGCTAACGGCCTGCGTATTATTAATAAAAAAGGATTGAACGCAGCTTTGAATGATGCGGTAGCTAAAGGTTATTGTGATTGGAAAAGCATTAAAGTAATTGGCTAAAGAGAGAAGAGGAGATACTGATTATGGCAAAGAAAGCAAAAGGTAATAGAGTACAAGTGATTCTGGAATGTACAGAACACAAAAATAGCGGTATGCCGGGAACCTCTCGTTATATCACTACCAAGAACAGAAAGAATACTACCGAGAGATTGGAGTTGAAAAAATACAATCCTATCTTGAAAAGAGTAACAGTACATAAAGAAATTAAATAATAAGTATAATCCATGGCAAAGAAAACAGTAGCAAGTTTGCACGAAGGTTCTAAAGAAGGTCGTGCTTATACAAAAGTTATCAAAATGGTTAAGTCTCCGAAAACCGGCGCTTACACCTTTGACGAACAGATGGTACAAAACGAAAAAGTACAAGACTTTTTCAAAAAGTAAGATTGACTGTCGAAAGGCATTTATTTATAAAATCCCCTTATCGGAATACGGTAAGGGGATTTTTTTATGTCATATTCCCCGTACTTTCATTACTTTGTTATATCTTTGTGCAATAATGTGTTGTATTAATAGATAAGATATGGGACTTTTAAGTTTTTTCTCTAAAGAGAAGAAGGAAACATTAGATAAGGGATTGTCTAAGACGAAAGAAAGTGTGTTCGGAAAGATTGCCCGCGCTGTGGCAGGAAAGTCGAAAGTGGACGATGAAGTGCTTGACAATCTGGAAGAAGTGTTGATAACATCGGATGTGGGCGTAGAGACCACATTGAATATAATTCAACGGATAGAAAAACGCGCTGCGGCAGAGAAGTATATGAATGTACAGGAACTCAATACCATTCTGCGCGATGAAATTGCAGCTTTGCTGACAGAAAACAATTCGGACGATGTAGATGACTTTGAAACCCCGATTGAAACGAAACCCTATGTCATTATGGTAGTAGGAGTGAACGGCGTAGGAAAAACAACCACCATCGGCAAGTTGGCTTATCAATTCAAGAAAGCGGGTAAAACCGTTTATCTGGGCGCCGCAGATACTTTCCGTGCAGCGGCTGTAGAACAATTGTGTATTTGGGGCGAACGGGTAAACGTTCCCGTTATTAAACAAAAAATGGGTGCCGACCCGGCTTCCGTAGCCTTTGATACCTTAAGCTCTGCTGTGGCCAACAATGCAGATGTAGTAATTATTGATACGGCGGGACGTCTTCATAACAAAGCGGGGTTGATGAACGAACTCACGAAAATCAAGAATGTAATGAAGAAAGTAGTACCCGATGCCCCCAATGAAGTATTGCTGGTATTGGACGGTTCCACCGGGCAAAATGCCTTTGAACAAGCCAGGCAATTTACCCTGGCGACAGAAGTAACGGCAATGGCTATCACGAAATTAGACGGTACGGCTAAAGGTGGCGTAGTCATCGGGATTTCCGACCAGTTCAAGATACCTGTTAAATACATCGGACTGGGTGAGGGCATGGAAGACTTGCAGGTATTCCGTAAGAAAGAATTTGTTGACTCATTGTTCGGAGATAACGCATGAAACGGAAAACCATTGATCTCATTACATTAGGTTGTTCTAAAAATTTAGTGGATTCAGAGCGTCTGATTCGCCAACTGGAGGAAGTAGGCTATCACGTGACCCACGACAGTGAAAAGCTTCAAGGTGAAATTGCAGTTATCAATACATGCGGTTTCATCGGAGATGCAAAGGAAGAATCCATTAATATGATTTTGGAATTTGCACAGGCAAAGGAAGAAGGAAAACTGGAGAAATTGTACGTAATGGGCTGCCTCTCGGAACGCTATTTGAAAGATTTAGCCATTGAAATTCCGCAGGTAGATAAGTTCTATGGTAAATTCAACTGGATGGAATTGTTGCAGGAGCTTGGTAAGGTTTATCACGAAGAACTGCATATAGAGCGCACTTTGACCACTCCAAGGCATTATGCGTATCTGAAAATCTCCGAGGGTTGTGACCGGAAATGCTCGTATTGCGCCATTCCCATTATAACCGGCGGGCACGTATCGCGTCCGATGGAAGAAATCCTGGATGAAGTCCGTTATCTGGTAGAAAAAGGAACGAAAGAATTTCAGGTCATTGCCCAGGAATTGACATATTATGGCATTGATTTATACAAGAAACAAATGCTCCCTGAACTGATTGAACGCATTTCCGAGATTCCCGGCGTGGAATGGATACGATTGCATTATGCCTATCCGGCACACTTTCCCACAGAATTGTTCCGGGTGATGCGTGAGCGCCCCAACGTATGCAAATATATGGATATCGCTCTTCAGCATATCAGCGACCCGGTGTTGAAGAAAATGCGCCGCCAGGTAACTAAGGAAGAAACCTATCGCTTGCTGGAAGATTTCCGTAAGGAAGTACCGGGCATCCATTTGCGTACCACGCTGATGGTGGGGCATCCCGGAGAAACCGAAGCTGATTTTGAGCAACTGAAAGAATTCGTCCGTAAGGTTCGTTTCGATAGAATGGGAGCTTTTGCATATTCGGAAGAAGAAGGCACTTATGCCGCCACACATTACACGGATGAGATACCCCAGGAAGTGAAACAGGCGCGTTTAGATGAAATAATGTCTATCCAACAAGGCATTTCTGCCGGGTTAAGTGCGGCGAAAGTAGGACAATGTATGAAAGTTATCATAGATCGTATGGAAGCGAACTATTATATAGGGCGCACTGAATTTGACTCGCCCGAAGTGGATCCTGAAGTTTTAATAGAATCAGACGGAAAAACGTTGCATATTGGTAACTTTTATCAGGTGGAAATCATAGATTCCGATGATTTCGATCTTTTTGGTCGAATTATTTGAATATTTATTCCAAAGAATTTGTATATATGCATAAAATTTGCTAATATAGCACCGTATTTTATAAAATGCTTGAATTTTGAATAATAAAGAGTTTACTTCGGAGCTGTCACGGAGGTTAGGATATACCATGAAGGATACATCCGAACTGATTGCATCTTTGCTATCGGATATGACGCAACAGTTGCAGGATGGAAATACGATTTACGTACAAGGTTTCGGTACTTTTGAGGTGAAGAAGAAAGCAGAACGCATCACTATTAATCCTACAACAAAGTCGCGTATGCTGGTTCCGCCCAAATTGGTGTTGAATTACAAGCCCAGTACGGCGCTGAAAGATAAATTCAAATAATCCCTATCTATACTTAATTTGTCTGTTGCTGAATTAATATGAATGAAAAACTGAACATACAGAATTTGATAGAGTTACTTGCCGAAAAGCACGGCATGGATAGAAAAAACGCCGATAATTTCGTGAAAGAATTTTTCTTGCTGATTGAAGAATCGCTGGAAAATGACAATTATGTAAAGATCAAAGGGTTGGGGACATTCAAACTCATTGATGTAGAAAGTCGTGAAAGCGTAAATGTCAATACGGGAGAGCGTTTTGAAATACAAGGGCATACAAAGGTTTCCTTTACTCCCGAGCCTACTTTAAAAGACTTGATAAACAAGCCTTTTTCTTACTTTGAAACAGTGGTGCTGAACGATGAAACGGTATTTGACGATACTCCGGTTGAAAAAGAAGAAATTGAAGAAGAAAAGGAAAGGGAGACTACCGGTGAGCAATCCGGCGAAATACCGGTTATAATTCCGGAAAACACTGCCGAAACAATCGAAATCGCTGAAAAACCAGAAGAGGTCATTGACCCGGAATCCTCCATTCCGGATGAAAAAACACCTGTTTATCTAACAGAATCTGCCGATTTACCGGCAGATTCGGATATCACTCCCGAACCTGTTGTTCAAGAGACAAAGCCATCCGGTTCTCCCGTTACACCTCCGATACATAAAAAAACGGATGATAGTTCCGCCGTGAAATATTATATAGGAATTGTAGTTTTGATAACATCCCTGTGTATAGGCGCAGTGCTATTCATGTATTATCCGGATTGGTTTGACGGGCTATTTTTCAATTCCAACCGGCAGACGGAAACAGTTGCCGATGCAAAAGACGAGAACCCGGAGTCTACTGTGGCTCTGACGGATAGTAGTATTAAAAAAGATACCGCAACGGCGATGAAAGAAGATACGGTAGCAGAAGTAGCAACCACGAAACCTGTTGCAACGCAAAAAAAGAAACCGACGCCATTTGAGCCTGATTCAGTTAACTATAAAATTGTTGGGACAAAAGCAACATATACAATAAAAGAAGGAGAAACATTGACGAGAGTGGCGCTTCGCTTCTATGGGACTAAAACGCTTTGGCCGTATATTGCGAAACATAATCCCGGCGTTATTAAAAATCCGGATAACGTTCCATACGGAACTGTAATCAAAATCCCGGAATTGGTTAAGAAATAACTGGATTTAAAATGTTGCACCCTTGCAAGTATATAATGATATTCTTGCAAGGGTGAATAATTATTTACCCTATCTGAGAAAATGAAAATCTTTTTTAGAACTATTGCAAACTACTAAACTCTATGAAAGTAGCTTAAACTAATCATTTTTTTATGAAAATTAGTTGGTATGGTTAAATTATTCCTGTACTTTTGGAATCGAAAAAAAACTTACCGGTAAAATACCGGATAAACCAGAAGAAATTAAATAATAAAAATAATAAAATTTATGACTGAAACAATTGATATCCGCGAACTGAATGAGCGGATTGAAAGGCAGAGTGCTTTCGTTACCAATCTTACTACTGGCATGGACCAGATTATCGTAGGACAAAAACATCTTGTAGAGTCATTGTTAATAGGCTTGTTGTCTGATGGACACGTACTGTTGGAAGGTGTGCCCGGTCTGGCAAAAACATTGGCAATTAAGACTTTAGCTTCGTTGATTGATGCGCAATACAGTCGCATACAGTTTACTCCTGACTTATTGCCCGCCGATGTTATCGGTACAATGGTTTACAGTCAGAAAGACGAAACTTTTCAAGTAAAAAAAGGTCCTGTTTTTGCTAACTTCGTACTGGCTGATGAAATCAACCGTGCTCCGGCTAAAGTACAGAGTGCTTTGCTGGAAGCTATGCAGGAACGCCAGGTAACTATTGGCAAGCAGACATTCCCATTGCCCGAGCCTTTCCTTGTACTTGCCACCCAAAATCCTATTGAACAAGAAGGTACGTATCCGTTGCCTGAGGCGCAGGTAGACCGTTTCATGTTGAAGGTGGTTATTGATTATCCGAAACTGGAAGAAGAAAAACTGATTATCCGCCAGAATATCAATGGCGAGAAATTCAATGTGAAACCGGTTCTGAAAGCGGAAGAGATTATTGAAGCCCGCAAAGTAGTTCGTCAGGTATATCTGGATGAAAAGATTGAACGCTATATTGTTGATATTGTATTTGCCACCCGTTATCCGGAGAAATACGATTTGAAGGAACTGAAAGACATGATAGGTTTTGGCGGTTCTCCCCGTGCTTCTATCAACCTGGCTCTGGCTGCCCGCACGTATGCGTTCATCAAACGCCGTGGTTATGTTATTCCTGAAGATGTACGCGCAGTGGCCCATGATGTATTGCGCCATCGTATTGGCCTGACGTACGAAGCGGAAGCCAGCAATTTGACTTCCGATGAAATCATCAGCAAGATACTGAATAAGGTTGAAGTTCCTTGATATAAGAATTTCGAATAGCTTCTGAAAGCTATTAATAAATGTGGGTAACGTTTTTAATAAATGTTACCGGCGTTTTTTAAGAACGTTGGGGTTATTTATTAACAGGATTTTCTACTATATAAATGGAAACAAGTGAATTGTTAAAAAAGGTACGTCAGATTGAAATAAAGACGCACGGATTATCCAGTAATATCTTTGCCGGGCAGTATCATTCGGCTTTCAAGGGTAGAGGTATGGCATTCTCCGAAGTGCGTGAATATCAGTTTGGTGATGATATACGTGACATTGATTGGAATGTGACCGCTCGCTTCAATAAACCTTATATAAAGGTATTCGAAGAGGAGCGCGAACTGACCGTAATGTTGTTGGTGGATGTTTCCGGTAGTTTGGAGTTCGGTACGGTGAAGCAGATGAAAAAGGATATGGTGACGGAAATAGCAGCTACGCTGGCATTTTCAGCCATACAGAATAACGATAAAATCGGTGTTATCTTTTTCTCCGACCGGATAGAAAAGTTTATTCCGCCTAAGAAAGGACGGAAACATATCTTGTATATCATCCGTGAGTTGATTGACTTTGAAGCGGAAAGCCGGCGTACAGACATCCGTTTGGGATTAGAATATCTGACGAATGTAATGAAGCGCCGTTGTACAGCTTTTCTTTTATCCGATTTCATTGATCAGGGAAACTTCAGAAGTGCAATGACTATTGCCAACCGGAAACATGATGTAGTCGCTATCCAGGTATATGACCGGAGGGTAGAGCAGTTGCCGGCTATTGGTTTGATGAAAATTAAAGATGCTGAGACAGGACATGAACAATGGATTGATACTTCGTCGCGTGCCGTTCGCCGCGCCCATCATAATTGGTGGGTGAACAAGCAGGAGGAATTGAACGAAACCTTCACTAAGAGTAATGTTGATAATGTATCGGTGCGTACTGATCAGGATTATGTCAAGGCATTGATGAATTTGTTTGCGAAACGAAATTAATCGGAAAAATGAAAAAATATCTATTTCTGATAACCCTATTGGGATTCCTGGCCGGCAAGGCTGTGGCGCAGTCGGTGACAGTGGATGCTACTATTGACTCCCTGCAAATATATATAGGCGAACAAGCGAAAATAAAGCTTCAAGTAGCATTGGATGCCGATAAACGAGCCATTTTCCCGGTTTATGTTGACACATTGATACGGGGCGTGGAGATTATTGATATTGCCAAGCCCGATACGCAGTATATAAATAACGATAAACGGATGCTGATAACTCAGGAGTACACAGTTACATCGTTCGATTCGGCATTGTATTATCTGCCTCCGATGGAAGTGACGATAGAGAATAAGGCATATCAATCTAATGCGTTGGCATTGAAGGTCTACTCTTTGAATGTACCGATAGATCCGGAGAATCCGGAACAGTTCTTCGGCCCTAAAACAGTGATGCAACCTCCTTTTGTATGGGAAGACTGGTATGGAATTATCATTTGCGCTGTATTGCTTATCCCGTTAGGCTTGTTGCTTATCTATCTGATAATGCGTATTTGTGATAATAAACCTATAATTCGCAAGGTGAAGGTGGAACCGAAGTTACCGCCACACCAACAGGCGATGAAAGAGATTGAGCGCATCAAGAGCGAAAAAGTATGGCAAAAGGGACAACCGAAGGAATACTATACGGAATTGACAGATGCTTTGCGTACTTATATCAAAAATCGTTTTGGTTTCAACGCATTGGAAATGACTTCTTCGGAAATCATAGAAAGATTGCTTGATATGGAAGATAAAGAAGCAATTGCAGATTTGCGTGTTCTTTTCCAGACAGCAGATTTGGTGAAATTCGCCAAGCATAATCCACTGATGAACGAGAATGACGCAAACTTGATTAATGCCATTGATTTCATCAACGAGACCAAAGAAAAGGAAGACGAAAATGCAAAACCGCAACCTACCGAAATCACTATTATTGAGAAGCGTTCGTTGCGTACCAAAATATTGCTGGGTGTTAGTATTGCTGTCTTGGCTGTTATCCTGGTGGGGTCACTCTTTTATATCGCAATGCAGTTATACAACAATTTTGCCTGATAGCAGAATGAGTAGTTACGCTTAATCGTGAATTGTAAATTGTTAAATAGTAAATACAATGGTTTTTGCCAATATTGAATATTTGTTTTTGTTGCTGTTGCTTATACCTTATATAATATGGTATATCATGAAGCGGAAGAATAATGAAGCCACACTTCAGATTTCGGATGCTCGTGTGTATGCACATACGCCGAAAAGTTATAAGAACTATTTGTTGCACATGCCTTTCATGCTGCGGATTGTTGCATTAGCGCTGATTATTGTAGTGCTGGCGCGCCCTCAAACAACTGATAGCTGGCAAAATAGTGAGATTGAAGGTATTGATATTATGCTGGCTATTGACGTATCTACCAGTATGCTGGCAGAAGACTTGAAGCCGAACCGGTTAGAAGCTGCAAAGGATGTGGCTGCTGAGTTTATCAATGGGCGTCCCAATGATAATATCGGTCTTACTTTGTTTGCAAGTGAAAGTTTCACGCAATGTCCATTGACGGTAGATCATGCAGTATTACTGAACTTGTTTCAAAGTATCAAGAGTGGTATTATTGAGGATGGCACGGCGGTTGGTATGGGTATTGCCAATGCGGTAACCCGTTTGAAAGATAGTAAGGCAAAATCCAAAGTAATCATCCTTTTGACAGATGGTACGAATAATAGGGGAGAAATTTCTCCGTTGACAGCAGCAGAAATAGCCAAAAGTTTTGGTATCCGTGTTTATACCATTGGGGTAGGCACGAATGGAATGGCGCCATATCCTTATCCGGTAGGCAACACCATACAGTATGTCAATATGCCGGTGGAAATTGATGAAAAAACACTGACGCAAATTGCCACTACTACCGAAGGTAATTATTTCCGTGCTACCAGTAATTCCAAGCTGAAAGAAGTGTATGGGGAGATAGACAAATTGGAGAGAACAAAACTGAATGTGAAGGAATATAGCAAACGTCAGGAGGAATACCGCTGGTTTGCTTTGGCTGCATTCTTGTGCGTATTACTGGAAATATTGCTCCGAAACTCTATCTTAAAGAAGATACCTTAAAAACAAAGTATTATAAGTAAATCATTAAATTGTACATAAAACGATGTTTCGATTTGAAGAACCTATATATTTATACCTGTTGCTCCTGTTGCCTTTCCTGGTAGCTTTCTATCTGTACTCCAATTACCGGAGACGGAAAGCAATCCGAAAGTTCGGTGACCCGGTGCTGATGGCGCAACTGATGCCGGATGTATCCAAATATCGTCCGGACATAAAATTCTGGTTGGCATTTGCTGCAATTGGTTTATTTGCAGTGTTGCTGGCGCGTCCTCAGTTTGGTTCTAAACTGGAGACTGTGAAGCGTCAGGGAGTAGAAGTAATAATAGCATTAGATATCTCCAACTCAATGCTGGCAAAAGACATACAACCCAGCCGTTTGGAAAAAGCCAAAAGGCTGGTAGCTCAACTGGTAGATAAGATGGAAAATGATAAGGTAGGTATGATTGTATTTGCCGGTGATGCTTTTACACAATTACCTATCACGAGTGATTATATTTCTGCCAAGATGTTTTTGGAATCTATTAATCCGTCGTTGATATCAAAGCAAGGAACGGCAATAGGAGCGGCTGTCAATCTGGCTACACGTAGCTTCACACCTCAGGAAGGAGTAGGACGTACTGTTATTGTCATTACTGATGGTGAAAATCATGAAGATGGTGCGGTGGAAGCTGCCAAAACAGCTACGGAGAAGGGTATTCAAGTTAGTGTTTTAGGGGTAGGTACACCCGATGGTGCGCCCATTCCGGTAGGAAATACGAATGATTTTCGCCGTGACCGTGAGGGAAATGTAATTGTCACTCGCCTGAATGAGCAGATGTGCCAAGAAATAGCTCAAGCAGGAAATGGGATATATGTGCGGGTCGATAATTCGAATGCTGCGCAAAAGGCGATTACCCAGGAAATTGATAAAATGGCGAAAGCGGATGTGGAAACGCAGGTATATACAGAGTTTAATGAACAGTTTCAATCTATTGCCTGGATTATTCTGTTATTGTTATTGGTTGAAATGCTAATACTGGAACGCAAGAACCCGCTATTCCGTAATATCCATTTGTTTAAAAAGTAAGAAGGTATGATGAGAAATAGAATTGTCGGAAGTATCTTGCTGTTATTGACGGCTCTTTCGGTTTCTGCTCAAAAGGCAGAACGCAATTATATTCGTAAAGGAAACCGTGCTTACAAAGATAGCACGTATGTAAATGCTGAGGTAAACTATCGTAAGGCTATTGATGCAAATCCGGCATCAGCTGTGGCTATGTACAACCTGGGGAATACGCTTATGCAACAAAATAAGTTGCAGGAAGCTATGGAACAGTTTGTAACTGCAACCAAAATGGAAAAGGACAAGAATAAGCTTGCCCAGATTTATCATAATATGGGAGTCATATTCCATGCCGGTAAAGATTATGAAAAGGCAATAGAAGCATATAAGGAGTCATTGCGTAATAACCCGAAAGATGATGAGACCCGTTATAATCTGGCTTTGGCTCAGAAAATGCGGAAAGATCAGCAGAATCAACAAAATCAGAATCAGAACCAGAACCAAGATCAGAAAGATCAGGAACAAAAACAGGATGAACAGGAACAAAAACAGCAAGATCAACAGCAGCAGAATCAGCAACCACCTCAACAGCAAGATAATCAAATGTCGAAGGAAAATGCGGAACAGCTTCTGAAGTCGGTTATGCAGGATGAGAAAGAAGTTCAGGATAAAGTTAAAAAGCAGCAGGTTATCCAAGGGGGACGCTTGGAAAAGGATTGGTAAATAATAAAAGATACGATAAATATATGAGAAAATTGATTTTCTTATGGATAGCATTGGTAACAGTCTGTTTGCAGGTTTATGCAGACGATAAGGTATCGTTTACAGCATCTGCTCCTGATGCTGTAGCGGTAGGTGACCAGTTTAGACTGGCATATACAGTGACCACACAGAAGATTAGGGATTTCCGTGTTCCTACCATCAAAGGGTTTGAGGTGTTGATGGGACCCAGTCGCTCACAGCAAACCAGCATGCAGATTGCTCAAGGTGTGTCAACTTCAACCACCAGTATTACCTTTACTTATATATTAATGGCTACTGTTGAAGGAGACTTCACTATTCCGGGAGCCACGATTATGGCGGATGGTAATCAGTTGGTTTCTAATTCAGTGCATGTAAAAGTACTTCCGGCTGATCAGGCAGGAGCGGCAGCATCTTCAAACAGTGGCGGTCAGCAGCAAGGTAATACGAGTCGTGCTTCATCAGGGACTTCGGTTTCCAATCAGGACTTGTTTATTACGGCTACGGCAAGTAAGGCGAATGTGTACGAGCAAGAAGCTTTTTTGTTGACCTACAAAATTTATACGTTAGTTGATTTACGTGGCTTTGATAATGTGAAACTACCTGATTTTAAAGGATTTCATTCACAGGAAGTTGAACTTTCAAATGATCGAAAATGGGGTTTGGAACATTACAAAGGAAGAAATTACCAGACTACTGTTTACCGGCAGTTTGTACTCTTTCCTCAGCAATCCGGCAAATTAGCTATTGAACCGGCACGTTTCGATGCTTCCATAGCTAAAGCTACTCATGTAACTGATCCGTTTGATGCGTTTTTTAATGGTGGCAACAATTATGTAGAAATCAAAAAAACGCTGATGACACCAAAAGTTACAATTGATGTTAAGCCTTTGCCGGAAGGTAAGCCTGCCGATTTTTCAGGTGGAGTAGGAGACTTTAGCATTTCCTCTTCTATTAATAGCACCAATGTGAAGACAAACGATGCCGTTACTATTAAACTTGTTATATCCGGTACGGGTAATCTGAAGTTGATAGGTGAACCCAAAGTTAAGTTTCCGGATGATTTCGAAGTATATGATCCAAAAGTGGATAATAAATTCCGCTTGACGAATGCAGGACTTTCAGGCAGTAACGTGATTGAATACTTGGCTATTCCGCGTAATGCGGGAACGTTCAAAATACCAGCTGTGACGTTTAGTTACTTCGATATAAAGTCTCGCTCTTACAAAACGTTGACGACCGAGGAATATGAACTGCATGTAGAGAAAGGTGAAGGTAATGCGACTCAAAGTATTGCAAACTTCACAAATAAAGAAGACCTGAGAATCCTGAATGAGGATATTCGTTTTATCAAGCAGAATGATGTAACACTTTCTCAAAAGGGTGACTTCTTCTTTGATTCTATGGTATATTGGTTACTTTATTTAATACCCGGCATTGCGTTTATTATCTTCTTTATTATTTATCGCAAACAGATAGCCGCCAATGCCAACGTTGCGAAAATGCGTACCAAAAAAGCCAATAAAGTAGCTGTTAAACGTATGAAACAGGCTGGTAAGTTATTGGCTGAGAATAAAAAGGATGTTTTCTATGACGAAGTATTAAGAGCTCTTTGGGGATATATCAGCGATAAACTGAACATTCCGGTTTCGAAACTTTCGAAAGATAATATTGAGGAAAAACTTCGTAAGCATGGAGTAGAGGATGATTTGATTAGAGAATTCCTGGCAGCTTTGAATGATTGTGAATTTGTGCGTTTTGCCCCTGGTGACGATAATCAAGCAATGGATAAAATCTACTCGGCTTCATTGGCAGTGATTAGCAAAATGGAAAATTCTATAAGACATTAATTTAAGGAGGTTATATAATGAAAAAGATATTGTTTTTTGCTCTTGGCTTATTTATGGCAATGACCTCTTGGGGGCAGGTAGCATCGGATACGTTGCGAAATACAAATGATTCAGTATCAATAGGTTCTCATACGGAGTTCTCTGCGGTAAAGCAACCGGAAGGTATGACAAAAGCAGAAGGAGATAGTGCGTATATGAAAAATGACTATACTTCTGCCATTCAGATTTATGAAACTCTATTGAAAGAAGGAGAGGCTGCTGAAATATATTATAATTTGGGAAACAGTTATTATAAGGCTGGTGATATAGCAAGGGCCATTTTGAATTACGAACGTGCATTGTTGTTGCAACCTGGCAATGCCGATATTCGTGCTAATTTGGAAATAGCTCGTGCAAAAACTGTTGATAAAGTAATCCCAATACCGGAAATATTCTTTGTGTCTTGGACTAAATCATTGATTAACAGTTTGAGTATAGATGCTTGGGCAAAGATAGGTATTGTCTGCTTCTTATTGTTGCTGACATCTCTTTATTTCTTTTTCTTTTCTAAACAGATTGTATGGAAAAAGGCGGGATTTATCACGGGGTGTGTGTCTCTGGTATTAGTTATATTGGCAAATGTTTTTGCTTTCCAGCAGAAAAACGAATTACTGAATCGTAAGAACGCCATCATATTAACTCCAAGCGTAACAGTGCGTAGTACTCCCAGCGAAAGTGGCACAAGTTTATTCATATTACATGAAGGGCGGAAAGTTAAAATTGAAGATAACTCTATGCGCGAATGGAAAGAAATTCACTTGGAAGATGGTAAAGTAGGGTGGGTGCCTGCATCATCCATAGAGATTATATAAGTTCTACAAGAAATCTATTCTTTAGGCAGGTTTCTCTTATTTCTTAAAAAAGATAGCGAAATAATTTGTTTTATCTTTTTTTTTCTTTAAATTTATAGCGTGATAAATGAAACTCATAGAGTTATTAACTATTAAATTTATGAACATGAGAACAATAACATTCAATGAACTTCGTAGAATCAAAGATTCATTACCCAGTGGTAGTATGCATAGAATAGCCGATGAGCTTGGAATGAACGTTGATACAGTAAGAAATTTTTTTGGAGGACATAATTTTAAGGAAGGTAAAAGTGTTGGAATACACTTGGAACCCGGACCGGATGGTGGCTTAGTTATGTTAGATGATACTACTGTTCTGGATAGAGCTTTGAGGATTTTAGATGATATGAATACCGAACCTGTTCGAGTTTAAGAAGAAAGAGTATAAATGAGTCCCAATTGATAAACAAACAATTGGGATTTATTATTTGTTTCATATTAAAGTTTACGGAAATTTATTACTCAACGTACATGCGTGTGCGCATATACAAAAACAAATCTACAAGAAGTCTATTATAAACAACTATCAATTATGGAAGACAAGTTAGTAACTTTAGCTATTCTGACTTATGCTAAAGCACAGATATTGAAGAATGTACTTGAAAATGAAGGTATTGAGACCTATATTCATAACGTAAATCAAATACAGCCTGTTGTATCTTCCGGTGTGCGTCTGCGCATAAAGGAAAGTGATTTGCCACATGCGTTAAAGATTACTGAAAGTTCTGCATGGCTTTCGGAAGAAGTAGTGGGAGGGAAGTCTCCTAAGGTAGAGGAACTGAGTAACAAAGTTTTAATTCCTGTTGATTTTTCAAATTATTCGATGAAAGCATGTGAATTTGGCTTTAATTTTGCACAGAACATGGGTGCGGAAGTTGTTTTATTACATGTCTATTTCACACCGATTTATACAACCTCATTACCTTATGGAGATGTTTTCAACTATCAGATTACTGATGATGAAAACACGAAAAACATATTACAAAAAGTACATGCGGATTTGAATGCTTTATCCGATAAAGTAAAGGATAAAGTAGACTCCGGAGAATTCCCAAACATTAAATATAGTTGTGTATTACGTGAAGGTATTCCGGAAGAAGAGATTCTTCGTTATTCAAAAGACTATCGGCCACGTGTTGTTATCATGGGTACCCGAGGTAAAAATCAAAAAGATATTGATTTAATTGGTAGCGTAACTGCTGAAGTTATTGAACGAAGCCGCATACCGGTTCTTGCTATTCCGGAAAATACTCCATTTAAGCAATTAGCAGAAGCTAAACGAATTGCGTTTATTACCAATTTTGATCAAAGAGATTTAATTGCATTTGACTCATTGATTACTTCCTTGAAATCGTTTCATTTCACGATATCTTTTATTCACTTATCAGATGTGAAAGACACATGGGATGAAATTAGATTAGGTGGTATTAAAGAGTATTTTCAGAAACAGTATCCGGATTTAGAAATACATTATGATGTCGTGGAGAATGATGATTTCTTAAATAGTTTAGAAAACTATATCAAAACTAATCACATTGATATTATGACATTAACAACATATAAACGGAATATTTTTTCTCGGTTATTTAATCCCGGTATTGCCAGAAAAATGATTTTCCACTCTGACACGCCATTATTGGTTATTTATGGACAACAGTCAAACTAAACAAATAACTAAGGCACGCATTCTCATGTTAATATCGCGATTATGTTTAATATATAATCGGATCATTTATTATTCATATCCTTCAATGGCATAATCATGCTATCCATGATTAACAAATAAAGCCTAACCAAAATATTTGGTTAGGCTTTTATCGTAGAAAGCGTTAAAGATATGCAGCTTGCTTACATCAGCTTTTCTATTTCTTCAAACTCTGGCCCCATATCCAAATTGTAGTAGACTCTATAAAGGCCATTCAACCATAAATCTCTTTGGTCAGGTTTTAGTTCTCTTGCCTTTTCGTAGCAAGGTTTTGCTTTTTCATAGAAATTCTTCAATGTAACCTGATCTTCTTTGTATTTCGGATCGTTGACATCAGCAGTTGCTTGTTCAGAGAAATCCTGAGCTTGCAGACAGTAAATTAATCCCAGATTAGAATATGCTTCTGCATAAGTAGGATCAGTTTCTATTGTTTTTTTGTAGAATTCAATAGCCTTATCATATTCTTTTGTATTATGATAGAGATACCCTTTTACATATAGATAGAATGTATTATTCGGATCTTTAGCCAACATGTCATCGGCAAACTTCATAGCTTCATCATATTTATTGTTATTGCTATAATAATCAATCAAATGACCAAAAAAGAATGCGTGATTCGGGTATTTTTCTATACCATTTTTCAAAGAAGCAATCCACTTAACAGTATCACCTTGTGCTTTATAAGCTGAAGAAATGTATTCCATAGCATATTGACCAACTTCCTTATCGTTTTGTGCCAACGGAGCATACTTCAAAATATTGGGATAATCTTCCATTTTAGCGGCTGCTAAGCTTGCGTAATATGCAACCTGAGGCAATACAGTATCAGTTTCCAAGAAATTTTCATTTTCGAACATCGGATTTTGAGCAACTTCAATATAAGTTCCGAAATAATCTAATGCCTCCTTGTTATTATTCATGTTATAGAACTGGATACCGCCATTAATCAAGTTGGGACGTTCTGTCAAAATAGCAGCACTATTGGCCTTTCTGTACTTGTTTTTGACTTTACCCTTTTCGTTGGGAAGCTGTGCAAGCTCGTCACATTTGAGATAATATTTGCACATGTTTAATGCGCTACTATATACCTTAAGCGTATCGTAAGGTTTTCTTAAATAGGCATTTTCCATTTGCTTTTCATTAATTCTCTTTTGAATAAAACCTGCAACATCCCAAGTATTGGCATCGTCCTTTGTTTCGGAGTTAGTCAAAGCTTGATTAATGAGTTGCTCGGCTTTATTAAAATCCGGGTTCGTTTCACTTGCAATGCTTTTAGCTTCTTTCACGCTCTTCTCCTGAGCAAAAGTGAAGCTTGCAACAAGCAATAAAATCACTGAAAATAATACACTTTTCATGATAACTGTTAAATTTAAATTAATATTATGTCTATTCTTCATTTTCATTATTTGCCTCATTACCAAAGTTGTAGTTCTCCTCTCCTCCTTCGGTATCATTTATCAGAACGGGAGATATTGGAGAATTATCACCATCTGTATCAACCGGAATTTCATCTGCCATATTCTCTGATGTGACCTTACATACCGAACCGATTTCATCGTTTCTCTTCTCTAAGTTAATCAGTCGGACACCTTGCGTAGCGCGACCCATGATGCGAACGTTTGCTACTTTTAGTCGAATAGTGATACCGGATTTATTTATAATCATCAAATCATTATCATCGGTTACAGATTTGATGGCTACCAGTTTACCGGTTTTATCCGTGATATTCATTGTCTTTACACCTTTACCGCCACGGTTGGTCTTACGATAATCTTCAATATCCGAACGTTTGCCGTAACCTTGTTCGGAAACAACCATAATGGTTTCTGTTTCAAGATCTTTAATGCAAATCATTCCGATAACTTCATCTTGCCCGTCTTCATCAAGAGTCATACCGCGTACGCCGGTTGCAATACGTCCCATAACACGCACGGCGCTTTCATGGAAGCGGATGGCACGACCATTACAGTTGGCGATAATGATTTCGTTGTCACCATTGGTCATACGTACTTCAATAACACGGTCGTCTTCACGGATTGTAATAGCGTTTACACCGTTTTGACGAGGACGCGAGTACTGTTCAAGCAATGTTTTCTTGATGATACCGTTCTTGGTGCAGAATACGACATAATGACTGTTTATATATTCTTCATCGGCAAGGCTTTTCACTCTCAGATATGCGTTTACTGCATCGTCAGAGTCGATATTCAGCAGATTCTGAATAGCGCGGCCTTTTGAATTTTTGCTGCCTTCGGGAATTTCATATACCTTAAGCCAGTAGCATTTACCTTTCTGGGTAAAGAACATCATGGTGTTATGCATGGTTGCCGGGTATATATGTTCGATGAAGTCTTCATCGCGGGTATCTGTACCTTTTGAACCTACTCCACCACGGTTTTGGGCACGGAATTCGCTTAGCGGAGTACGCTTAATGTATCCCATGTGCGATATGGTAATAATCATTTCGTCGTCTGCATAGAAATCTTCCGGGTTGAATTCTTCGGATGCATAAACGATTTCCGAACGACGTCCGTCTCCATATTTGGCTTTTACTTCAAGCAACTCATCGGTGATAACTTTACGGCAAAGTACTTCGTTTGAAAGAATTTCTTCGTAATAAGCGATTTGCTTCATCACTTCTTCGTATTCGGCATGAAGCTGGTCCTGCATCAGTCCGGTAAGTTGGCGCAAACGCATTTCAACGATGGCGCGAGACTGGATTTCGGTTAACTGGAAACGTTCCATCAAACCGGCAATAGCTTCATTCGGTGTTTTGGCGGCACGGATGATACGGATTACTTCATCAATATTATCGGATGCGATGATTAAACCTTCCAGGATGTGGGCACGTTCTTTGGCTTTACGCAGGTCGTATTGCGTACGGCGAATCACTACTTCGTGACGGTGTTCTATAAAGTATTTAATCAGATCTTTCAGATTTAGCAGACGGGGACGTCCATGCACTAACGCTACGTTGTTGACACTAAAGGAGGTTTGCAATTGTGTCATTTTGTAGAGTTTGTTCAGCACTACGCTTGCATTGGCATCACGCTTAATGTCAACGACGATACGCATACCTTGACGGTCGGATTCATCATTGGCATTTGAAATGCCTTCAATCTTTTTATCATTTGCCAAATCAGCGATGTATTTTATTAACTCAGCTTTGTTAACGCCATACGGGATTTCGGTAATGACTATTTTGTCATGTGTGGAGCCGGTTTCTATTTCTGCTTTAGCACGCATTATTACACGGCCGCGACCGGTGAGATATGCTTCACGCACACCGCTCATACCATATATATATCCTCCTGTAGGGAAATCGGGAGCTTTTACGTAGTTCATCAGCTCCTCTATTTCGATATCGTTATTTTCTATGTATGCGACGCAGGCATCAATAACTTCCGCCAGATTATGTGTCGGCATATTTGTGGCCATACCTACTGCGATACCGGAAGCTCCATTTACCAGAAGGTTCGGGATGCGGGTCGGCATTACGGTGGGTTCTGACAAAGAGTCGTCAAAATTGCTTTGCATGTCAACGGTTTCTTTATCGAGATCCTGCATGGTTTCTTCACCAATCTTTCGCAGGCGACATTCGGTGTAGCGCATAGCTGCTGCACTATCACCGTCTACCGAACCGTAGTTACCCTGGCCGTCTACCAACATATAACGCATTGCCCAAGGCTGTGCCATGCGAACCAATGCGCCATAAACGGAAGAGTCACCGTGGGGGTGATATTTACCTAATACTTCACCTACTACTCTGGCTGATTTTTTATAAGGTTTATCAGACGTATTTCCTAATCCCATCATCCCGAAAAGAATTCTACGGTGGACAGGCTTAAAACCATCTCTAACATCCGGAAGGGCACGTGAAACAATGACTGACATGGAATAGTCAATGTATGATGACTTCATTTCCTCCTCGATGTTTATCTTTATAATTCTGTCTTGTTCAAGCATTTAAAAAGATTATTAATTATACATTCTTTGGTTTGTGAAAAACCACGCTAAAGTACTGCTTTTTTGTGATATACAAAAGCTTTCTTTATTAAACTTTGTTTCGTGACCATGGGAGTAGCATTAAAATCAGAGCAACCGTACCGAAAGGTTTATTCCTGCCGGTATTGCTATGAACTGATTCTGCTTAGCCTGTCATTTAGTATTGATTTATAATAAATCTATCTCTGCGATTGCATAAATCTTTTCGTTCGACGGCTGTCGAATGATTATGCGATATCTGTCGAATAATTATTCGACAGCTGTCGAACGCATATTCGACAACCGTCGAACGAAAAGATTTATGCAAAACAGATATTAGTTTTTAGCGAACAGAGAACTAAATCTTAATGAATCAACAATTAGTAATTAATGCGAGTCAGGAGTTAACATAGTTATCTAACTCCTGTCCTGTGAATGATGCAGGCTCGAGAACCTGAATAAAAACAATGCAGGCTAATGTTTTTTATATATAAATAAAGGTGGCAACTTTATTAATAAGACTGAGTATTTTATATGTAGGTTAAACTATGGCACAAGATTTGTGTTCTAATAGATAAATGAATGTATTGCATTCCGGAAATTATTAATTTAGGTATCTTTGTACCGCTAAATAATGCCTTAGAATTAAGGAAGGAGAATAAAATATGAATAATCAGTTTTCACAAAGAGTTTCAGACGTTATAACCTATAGCAAAGAAGAAGCTAACCGGCTGAAGAATAGATATATCGGCCCGGAGCATCTCTTACTTGGCATGTTGCGAGATGGTGGAGGGAAAGCTATAGAAATATTGCTGAAACTGGATATAGACCTGTTCAGAGTAAAAAAACGTCTGGAAGGCTTCTTAAAAGAGATTGAAGATGATAATTTGCTGCCTGATGCTGACATTTCATTGTCTCCGATGGCAGCCAAAATCATGAAAATGTGCATACTCGAGGCTCGTCTGCTGAAGAGCGCCACTGCCGATACGGAACATGTACTGCTGGCTATCTTAAAAGACGGTAACAATTTGGCCGCTACGGTTTTAGAAGAAAGCAACGTGGATTATAAGTCTATATTTGAACAGCTTTCCATGAAAGCCAGCCCAAATGCGGGTATGGGTTTCACGGAGGATGATGAAGAAGAGGAAGAGGAAATAAACATGGCTTCACGTTCTTCGCAAAGCGCCGGTCAACGGTCGTCTACGCAGACTGCATCCAAGAAACCGTCCAATGATACTCCGGTACTGGACAACTTTGGCATGGACATGACGCGGGCTGCCGAAGAAGGTCGCTTGGATCCGGTAGTAGGCCGTGAACGTGAGATAGAACGCTTGGCGCAGGTATTGAGTCGTCGCAAGAAAAACAATCCCGTTTTGATTGGCGAGCCTGGTGTAGGTAAATCGGCCATTGTAGAAGGGTTGGCATTACGTATCGTTCAGAGAAAGGTGTCCAGGATACTGTTTGATAAGCGTGTGGTTATGCTTGACATGTCCTCCGTAGTGGCAGGAACCAAATACCGGGGGCAGTTTGAAGAACGTATCCGTTCTATTATCAATGAGCTTCAGAAGAATCCGAATGTTATTTTGTTCATCGACGAAATACATACCATTGTAGGCGCCGGAGCCGCAGCCGGTTCTATGGATGCCGCTAATATGCTGAAACCGGCTTTGGCGCGTGGCGAGATACAATGTATCGGCGCCACTACCCTCAACGAATATAGAAAAAACATTGAAAAAGACGGCGCTTTGGAACGTCGTTTCCAGAAAGTGATTGTAGCACCAACCACAGCCGAGGAAACTCTCCAGATATTGAAGAATATCAAGGAGAAATACGAAGACCATCACAATGTGATTTATACGGACGAAGCGCTCGAAGCATGTGTCAAGTTGACAGGCCGTTACATTACCGACCGCAACTTCCCCGATAAAGCTATTGATGCTTTGGACGAAGCCGGATCACGGGTTCATCTCACGAATATAACCGTTCCGAAAGAAGTTGAAGAACAGGAAAAACTGATAGAAGAAGCCCGTCAACAAAAGGCGGATGCGGTGAAATCGCAGAATTTTGAACTTGCCGCCAGTTATCGTGACCGCGAAAAAGACCTTTCCATTCATCTGGAAGAAATAAAAGTGGAATGGGAAGCCCGCTTGAAAGACGACCGCCAAACGGTTAATGAAGAAGAAATTGCCAATGTCGTATCCATGATATCCGGTGTACCCGTACAGCGTATGGCCCAGGCAGAAGGCATAAAACTTGCAGGCATGAAAAATGACCTGCAAGCCAAGGTAATAGCTCAGGATGCAGCCATCGAGAAAGTAACGAAAGCCATCCTGCGTAGCCGTGTAGGCTTGAAAGACCCGAATCATCCGATAGGAACATTCCTGTTCTTAGGGCCTACGGGTGTAGGTAAAACCCACTTGGCTAAACAGTTGGCTAAATATATGTTTGGTTCTGCCGATGCGTTAATCCGTATTGACATGAGCGAATATATGGAAAAATTCACTGTTTCCCGTTTGGTTGGTGCCCCTCCGGGATACGTCGGCTATGAAGAAGGCGGACAGTTGACAGAAAAAGTGCGTCGCAGACCATACTCCATCGTACTGTTGGACGAGATTGAAAAAGCGCATCCGGATGTGTTCAATATCCTGTTGCAGCTAATGGACGAAGGACGTTTGACTGACAGTTATGGCAGAACAGTGGACTTTAAAAATACGGTCGTTATCATGACCTCTAATATTGGTACACGACAGTTGAAGGAGTTCGAACGCGGTGTTGGCTTTACTGCTCAGAACCGTACGGACCATAAAGAATATTCACGCAGTGTGATACAAAAGGCGCTGAATAAATCATTCGCTCCGGAGTTCCTGAACCGTATTGACGAAATTATAACTTTCGACCAACTCTCGTTAGATGCCATTAAGGAAATTATTGATATCGAGCTTAAAGGCCTGTATGGACGTATGGAAGCGCTTGGATATAAACTTGTCATAGATGATAAAGCCAAATCATTTATGGCAACAAAAGGTTACGACATACAGTTTGGCGCCCGTCCGTTGAAACGCGCCATTCAAACCTATCTGGAAGATGGGCTGTCGGAACTTATAGTTACTTCCGAATTACAATCCGGCGATACAGTTTCCGTTTCTCTGAATGAAGAAAAAGAGGAACTGGATATTAAGAAACTGTGAGTTGTTCATCCGCAGATAGTGCAGATAACACGGATTAGGGTTTTAGATAAATCGGCGTAATCTGTGTCATCTGCGGATGAAAAGACTGAAAAATATCCTCAAAAACAACTCTTAGTAAGCGTAAGTAAATGTTCATAATTAGTTTATACTATATTTTTTAGACGCAGATAACGCGGATGACACGGATCTCTTTTTGTTTTCCGGGCAGGCTAACGTAGCGCAGCATTTAAAAATCCGCGTCATCCGCGTTATCCGCGTCTAAAGAATTGCTTGCATTGCGCAGCAACCGGATTGAGAATCCGTTTCGCTATATTATCATTCATCGTATAAACTATTTATGAACATCACAGCTTCTAAGCTTTTGTACCACCTTAATAAACAGTCAAAATGTCAGTCTGATATGACTGGCATTTTTTTTGCACTTTACTTGCCAAACGATTTAAAATATAAACCTGAAACATAAATAATAATAGTATGCAAAAAGGAAATATTGGGGTAACTACCGAGAACATCTTCCCCGTTATCAAAAAGTTCTTGTACAGCGATCATGAAATCTTTCTCCGCGAGTTAATCTCTAATGCCGTAGACGCTACGCAGAAGTTGAAAACATTGGCGTCTATCGGCGAGTTCAAAGGTGAAGTTGGTGATTTAACCGTACATGTGTCTTTAGGAAAAGACACCATAACAGTTTCCGACCGCGGTATCGGTCTGACTGCCGAAGAAATCGACAAGTATATCAACCAAATCGCCTTCTCAGGAGCTAACGACTTCCTGGAGAAATACAAAGATGATGCAAATGCCATTATCGGCCATTTCGGTTTAGGTTTCTACTCCGCCTTTATGGTATCCAAGAAAGTGGAAATCATTACGAAATCACATAAAGAAGGTGCCCAGGCAGTGAAATGGAGCTGTGACGGAAGTCCTGAATTCACTATCGAAGACACCGACAAAGTTGATCGTGGTACGGATATCGTGCTTTATATCGACGATGAAAGCAAAGAATTCCTTGAAGAATCGCGTATCTCTTCTCTGTTGAAAAAATATTGTAGCTTCCTCCCCGTTCCCGTAGCCTTCGGAAAGAAGAAAGAATGGAAAGACGGCAAACAAGTAGAAACTGACGAAGATAATATCATCAATGACAGCAATCCGTTGTGGACACTGAAACCCAGCGATTTAAAGGATGAAGACTACAAGAAATTCTATCGTGACCTTTATCCGATGTCCGACGAACCGCTGTTCTGGATTCATCTGAATGTTGATTATCCGTTCCATCTGACCGGTATCCTCTACTTCCCGAAAGTAAAAAGCAATATTGAATTGAACAAGAACAAGATACAACTCTACAGTAATCAGGTTTATGTAACGGACTCTGTAGAAGGCATTGTTCCTGATTTCCTTACGTTATTGCATGGTGTGCTCGATTCTCCGGATATTCCGCTGAACGTATCCCGTTCCTATCTTCAGAGTGATGCCAACGTGAAGAAAATCTCCACTTACATTACGAAGAAAGTATCCGACCGCCTGCAATCCATTTTCAAAAACGACCGCAAACAGTTCGAAGAAAAGTGGAATGACCTGAAAATCTTTATCAACTACGGAATGCTCACTCAGGAAGATTTCTATGACAGAGCTAAAGATTTTGCCCTTTTCACCGATACCGACGGCAAATATTATACGTTTGATGAGTATCAGAAGCTCATAAAAGGCGACCAGACCGATAAGGATGGCAGTCTGATTTATCTTTATACTAACCACAAGGATGAACAATTCAGCTATATTGAAGCTGCTAAGAATAAAGGATATAGCGTACTGCTGATGGATGGCCAACTGGATATTGCCGTAGTAAGCATGCTGGAACAGAAGTTCGAAAAATCACGCTTTACCCGTGTGGACAGCGATATTATTGATAACCTGATTGTTAAAGAAGATAAGAAAGGCGAAGCCTTGGAAGCAGGTAAGCAAGAAGCGCTTTCCGCAGTCTTCAAGAGCCAGTTGCCTAAAATGGACAAGGTTGAATTCAATATCACTACAGAGGCTATGGGAGAAAACGCTTCTCCTGTGATGATTACTCAAAGCGAGTACATGCGCCGTATGAAAGAAATGGCTAATATCCAATCCGGTATGAGCTTCTATGGCGAGATGCCCGATATGTTCAACCTGGTACTGAATTCCGATCATAAACTGGTGAAAGAAGTTCTTGCCGACGAAGAAAAAGAATGTGATTCGGTTCTGGCGCCTATCCAACAGGAAATGACTGACGTTGACAAGCGTCGTAATAAACTGAAAGATAAGCAGAAGGATAAAAAAGATGAAGAAATTCCTACTGCGGAAAAAGACGAAGTGAACGAACTTGATAAGAAGTGGGATGAACTGAAAGCAAAGAAAAACGAAGTGTTTGCCGGATATGCGGTTAAGAATAAGGTTGTTCGCCAATTGATAGACCTGGCTTTATTGCAAAATGGAATGCTGAGAGGCGAAGCATTAAATAACTTTGTGAAAAGAAGCATCGAATTGATTTAAAAACGCCTTTTTATTCACCACCTATACCATCAAGAGGCTGTGTCAATAGTAAAACACAGCCTCTTTTTTCATATTATTTGCATAGCTATACTCGTTTTTTTCGTTGGATACGCTCAAATTCGAAACAATTGTATATATTTGAACCTTAAATATAAACGATAGTACTTAATTATATCATGTTTTTGGACTCTAACCTTTGGAGTATGAAAAGAATTCTTCTGATTTTGTCATTTTGTTTCCTGCTGTTACCCATGCTGCAAGCCCAGAAAGTAGGGCTTGTCCTGAGTGGTGGAGGTGCCAAAGGAATGACGCATATCGGCATCATCCGAGCCTTGGAAGAGAATAATATTCCTATAGATTATATCACCGGTACATCTATGGGGGCTATTATCGGTTCGCTTTATGCTATGGGATATTCTGCTGATGATATGGAAGCCTTGTTGCGTTCGGAAGATTTCAAACGTTGGTATTCCGGAAAAGTGGAATCTGAATATGCTTATTACTTCAAGCAGAATCTTCCTACACCGGAATTTTTCAATATCCGTTTTTCTTTTAAGGACTCTTTGAGTATTAAGCCACAGATATTACCCACCAGTGTGGTCAATCCCATTCAGATGAATCTGGTATTTGTAGAACTGTTTGCCCGCGCTACAGCCGCATGTGATGGTGACTTTGACAAACTGTTTGTCCCTTTCAGGTGCATAGCTTCCGATGTATATAATAAGAGGGAAATTGTTTTAAGGAAAGGCGATTTGGGTGATGCGGTACGCGCTTCGATGAGTTTCCCGTTTGTTTTTAAACCGATTGAAATAGATAGTGTACTGGCTTATGACGGAGGAATTTATAATAACTTCCCAACCGATGTGATGCGAAATGATTTCCATCCGGAGATTATCATCGGTAGTGTTGTTGCAGCCAATCCTTCCAAGCCTGACAAGAACAATCTTATGAGCCAGATTGAGAACATGGTAATGCAAAGGACGGATTACTCCATACCGGATTCTGCCGGAATTGTCATGACTTTCAAATATGACGACGTGAATTTGCTTGATTTTAACCGGCTTCAGGAACTTCATGACATAGGCTACAACCAGACTATCAGCATGATGGACTCCATAAAAGGCCGAATCCACCGTAGGGTGAATGCCGACAATGTACGTTTACGCCGTTTGATATACCGTAGTAGTTTGCCGCAACTTTATTTTCGGAATATCTACATTGAGGGTGCTAATCCACAGCAACAAGCCTATATCAGGAATGAATTTCGTGATGAAGAGGGCGAATCATTCACTTATGAAGATTTAAAAAGAGGATATTTCCGGTTGCTGGCGGACAACATGATTTCTGAAATTATGCCGCATGCCGTATTCAATAAGGAAGTAGGTATGTACGATTTGTATCTGAAAGTAAAGATGGAGGATAACTTTTCTATCCGTATAGGTGGCAATGTGTCTACGACAAGTTCCAATCAGATATATATAGGATTGGGATATCAAAACCTGAATTATTATTCCAAAGAACTCATGTTTGACAGTCAACTGGGTAAGATTTATAATAATGTCCAGCTTATGGGGCGTATAGATTTACCCACACATATTCCAACTTCTTACCGTTTCATCGCTTCTATCAGTACTTTTGATTATTATAGAAAAGACAAGTTGTTCTCCAAAAACGATAATCCTTCCTTTAACTCTAAGGACGAACGTTTTCTGAAATTGATTATCGCATTACCCTTTTTGGCGAATAAGCGGGCAGAATTTGGATTTGGCATAGGAAAGCTGGAAGATAATTATTTTCAGTCTAATGTGATAAACTTTGAAGAAGACCGTTCGGACAAAAGTATTTATAAACTTGTGGGAGGTTCTATCGGTTTCTATGGGAATACATTGAATGCACGCCAATATGCAACTAAAGGGTATGATGAAAGATTGATAGCCCAAATCTATACGGGGAAAGAACGTTATAAACCCGGAAATCCTGTTGCACAGGCTACTACGCAAGGACGTGGCCAATCATGGTTGCAGATATCTTATATGAAAGAAGCATACCATCGTATGGCTAATAAATTTGTACTTGGGTGGATGGCCGAAGCATTGTATTCATCGAAGAATTTTTCGGGGAACTATACAGCAACTATGATGCAAGCAGGAGAGTTTTCACCAACTCCTCATAGTAAACTGATGTATAATGAAGCATTTCGTGCCAATCAATTTATAGCTACCGGCATCAAACCTATTTTTATACTTAGTGATATGTTTCATGTACGGGGAGAATTCTTTGGCTTTATGCCAATCTTTCCGATACAAAAGGGTGCGCAGAACAAGGCGTTTTATGGAAAAGCATTTTCCGAAGTCAGATATATGGGAGAAATGTCAATTATATGTCAATTACCGTTTGGCGCCATCTCTGCGTATGTAAATCATTATAGCCTGCCGAAGAGAGAGTGGAATGTGGGGTTGAGCATCGGCTGGCAACTGTTTAATTACCGTTTTATTGAGTAGTTCTCTTGTTGCGTCGAGTAATTCTCTTTTAAAATCTCCTTAAAAAGTTTGCGCTTCGTTTGTTAGTTCGGAAAAAGTCCGTATCTTTGCACCCGTTAAATAAAAAGGCCGCGTAGCTCAACTGAATAGAGTAGCTGACTACGGATCAGCCGGTTACAGGTTTGAATCCTGTCGCGGTCACTCTTTTTGATTAACAAGGTCGCGTAGCTCAACTGAATAGAGTAGCTGACTACGGATCAGCCGGTTACAGGTTTGAATCCTGTCGCGATCACGGAAGGCTCTGCAAGGTTTTGCAGAGCCTTTTTGTATAAGGAGAACACAACTTTTTCTCCTTCCGGAAGAATCTGATCATTGTCTGATAGTATTTGATTAATTACGGGTCAGCGGATTATTACTATGTAGTAGTTTAGACGCTATATGTAGTAAATTCAAATAGTATTTGAATTTTCACTAAACATCCTACGAAGCAATATAATTCATCCCACGAGACGAAAAAAATCATCCCACGAGACGAAAAAATCCGTCTCACGAGGCAAAAAAAATCGTCCCATGAGACGAATATTTTTATCTCATGGGACGAATATATGAAGTTTTACTGTTTCAGCACTTGATATTAAGCTCATTCAGAATCTTCCGCATGGCTTCAAAAGTCGTAATACGGGTTGGAACCAACGGAAGGCGAAGTTTATTCTCAATCATTCCCATTACATTCAATATCGCTTTTACACCAGCCGGATTACCGTCTACGAAAAGAAGTTTGAATAGCTCGGCAAACTTGTGATGAATTGTGAGCGCATTAGCATAATCTCCCTGAAGCGCCAGGCGCACCATGCGGCTAAATTCGCGTGGAAAAGCATTACCTATAACTGATATAATGCCAACAGCCCCCAAGGTAATCAAAGGAAACGTAATTCCATCATCACCCGAAATGACGTCGAAATTAGCGGGTTTATTCTTAATAATGTCATCCATCTGGGTGATATCACCGGAGGCTTCTTTGATAGCAATTATATTTTTGAAGTCACAGGCTATACGCAAAGTGGTTTCAGCTTTCATGTTTACCCCGGTACGTCCCGGAACATTATATAATACAATTGGAAGTTCCGTAGCTTCGGCAATAGCTTTATAATGTTGATAAATTCCTTCTTGAGATGGCTTATTATAGTACGGAACAACCGACAAGATGGCATCTACTCCGGTAAAATCGTCGTTTTTAAGAGTATCTACAATAGCACGGGTATTATTTCCTCCAACGCCGAGTAAAATAGGTATTTTACCATTTACACGTTCGATGACCATATTTTTGATTTTCTTTTTTTCATCTTCCATAAGCGTGGGAGTCTCCGCAGTGGTTCCCAACACACATAAGAAATCGGTATTGTTTTGAAGTTGATAATCCACCAAACGCATCAATGCATCATAATCAACGCTTTCATCCTCTTTAAATGGAGTAATCAGCGCTACCCCCATTCCTTTCAATTTAGTTTGTATCATGAGTGAAATTTAATAATCTCTAATTAACTGACTCGCAAAAGTACGAATATTTTCGATTTCTATAGCAAATATAATATAGAAAAAAGATTTCCCTGGAAAAATGCTACATAATGAGCGCTAAAAACTCATCTTCGTTCATAATCTGTACACCTAATTTTTGAGCTTTCTCTAATTTTGCCGGTCCCATGTTCTCTCCTGCCAGGATAAAACTGGTTTTAGCGGAAATACTGCCAACGTTTTTCCCTCCGTTCTTCTCTATCAAATCTTTATATTCGTCTCTGGAGTGATGTGTGAATACACCGCTGATAACAATGGACTGCCCATTAAGTTTGTCTGTATAACCGCTCAAGTCTTCTTCTTTCCGGTTGAGTTGCAGTCCCGCAACTTTCAAGCGCTCTATTAACTCTCTGTTCAAAGGGTTTGAGAAGTACGAAATAATGCTTTGCGCTATTTTTTCTCCGATTTCATCGATATTTATCAATCTCTCAAGGTCTGCATTTTCCAGTTCTTCTATATCGGTGAAGGACTTGGCTATTTTCTTTGCAACCGTTTCACCGACAAAACGAATGCCCAAGGCAAACAATACCCTTTCAAAAGGTACTTCTTTACTCTGCGCGATACCCTTGATGATATTTTCGGCAGATTTTTCTCCCATGCGATCCAGATTCTTAATATCGTCTGTGGTTAACTGATATAAGCCTGATGTATCTTTAATCAACCCTAACCGATAGAACATATCTACTGTTTCCGGCCCCAAACCATCAATATTCATGGCTTTACGGCTGATGAAGTGTTCTATTTTTCCTTTTATCTGGGGCGGACATGCTGTTTCGTTCGGGCAATAGTGTGCGGCTTCTCCTTCATAGCGTGTTAATTTGCTGCCACATTCAGGACAATGCGTGATGAATTTCACCTTTTCACCGATCATCATGCCTCGGGCATTGGTATCCACACCGGTAATCTTAGGTATGATTTCACCGCCCTTTTCTACATAAACCATGTCTCCGACGTGTAAATCCAACCCTTCAATAATATCTGCATTATGCAAAGAAGCACGTTTCACGATTGTTCCGGAGAGTTGTACCGGATCCAGATTAGCAACCGGTGTCACCGCTCCGGTTCGTCCCACCTGATAAGTAACTTTGTTCAAACGGGTCAATGCACGCTCCGCCTGAAACTTGTATGCAATAGCCCAACGAGGAGATTTTGCGGTGAATCCGAGGTTTTTCTGCTGTTTCAGACTGTTGACTTTCAATACGATACCATCTGTAGCTACAGGCAGATTTTTGCGTTCGGTATCCCAATAGTGAATATAGTCGAATATATCTTGCAGGCTTTGGCACTTCTTCATGTACTTCGTCGCAATCTTGAACCCCCACTGTGTGGCTTTCTGTAGATTTTCATAATGACCTTCGCAAGGCAACTCTTCACCTAACAAATAATAGAGGTATGCATCCAGTTTCCGGGAAGCTACGATTGCTGAATTCTGTAACTTTAAAGTTCCCGAAGCAGCATTGCGTGGATTCGCAAAAAGCTGTTCTTCGCGAGCTTCTTTTTCACGGTTTAGTTCTTCAAAGACAATCCAGGGCATCAGTATTTCACCTCTGATTTCAAATAATTGAGGATAATCACCGCTTAAGACAAGCGGAATAGTACGGATTGTCTTCACATTATCTGTCACATCATCACCTTTTTCACCGTCGCCACGGGTTACAGCCCGCAATAGTTTACCGTTTTCATAAGTCAATGAAATGGAAGTACCGTCGTATTTCAGTTCCGCACAAACTTCAAATTCTTCATTCAGAGCCTTCTTCACGCGCTCGTAAAAGTCTGCCACTTCGCCCTCTGAGTATGTATTGCCCAATGAAAGCATGGGATATTTATGAGGTACCTGAATGAAGTTCTTATTCAGGTCACTTCCTACGCGCATTGTCGGAGAACTATCATCTTGATATTCAGGATGCTCTTGCTCCAAGTTTTGCAATTCACGCATCATATCATCAAATTCTCTGTCGGAAATTTCAGGGACGTTCAACACATAGTAATTATAGTTATGCCGATGTAGTTCAGCACGGAGTTGATCTATTTTTTCTTTTATGCCCATAGCTATTTCAGATTGTTTGAACGCAAAAATACAGGTTTCTCCTCTAATATTTGTACTTTTGCAGAAAATTATAATTCAGATGCGCATTGATATCATAACAGTTTTGCCGGAAATGATTGAAGGTTTTTTCAATTGCTCCATTATGAAACGTGCTCAAACTAAAGGGCTTGTAGAAATATATACCCATAACTTACGCGATTATACCGAAGACAAATACCGTCGGGTAGACGATTATCCATTTGGCGGCTTTGCCGGAATGGTGATGAAAATAGAACCTATAGAACGTTGCATTAATGCCTTGAAGGCGGAACGTGATTACGATGAAGTCATTTTTACTACTCCGGATGGTGAACAGTTCAACCAACCAATGGCTAACACATTGTCCCTTGCACAAAATCTTATTATTCTTTGCGGCCATTTTAAAGGTATCGATTATCGTATCCGGGAGCATTTCATTACTAAAGAAATCAGTATTGGAGATTATGTGCTGACGGGCGGGGAGTTAGCGGCAGCCGTGATGACGGATGCTATTGTCCGCATTATCCCGGGAGTAATTTCTGATGAGCAATCGGCATTATCCGATTCATTTCAGGATAATCTTTTAGCGGCACCTGTCTATACCCGGCCTGCTGATTATAAAGGATGGAAGGTTCCGGAAATTTTATTGTCCGGGCATGAAGCCAGGATAAAGGAATGGGAGTTGCAGCAGTCTTTGGAACGGACAAGAAAACTTCGCCCGGATTTGCTTGAAGAAGAATAAAGGCGTTGTATAAATATAGAAAAAGAGGCTGTGTTAAAAGTAAAGACACTATCAAAAAGATATTCTTCATCCGCAGATTCGGTTTTAAATAATGCAGGTTAAGAAGCAATTCTTTAGACGCGGATAACGCGGATAACGCGGATTTTTAAATGCTGCACTACGTTATCCCACCCGGAAGATAAAAAGAGAGCCGCGTCATCCGCGTCTAAAAAATGATAGTATAAACTAATTATGAACAGCTACTTAATGTGTATAAAGACCATCTGTTTAACTATACCTCAAGTGCGCCAATAATTTCTTTTACGGACTTATATCCCTGTCTGTCGAGATATTCATTGATGCCTTCCATGACCTTTATCGTCACTGTTGGATCTATGAAGTTGGCAGTACCGATTTGAATGGCCGAAGCTCCGGCAAGCATAAATTCCACTGCATCTTTCCAATTCATAATGCCTCCTAAACCTATGACTGGTACTTTTACCGCTTGCGCCACTTGCCATACCATACGGAGTGCAACCGGTTTTACAGCTGCACCCGACATTCCACCTGTTACGGTAGAGAGCACCGGACGTCTGCGCTCCGCATCAATAGCCATTCCCAACAATGTATTAATTAATGATACACTGTCCGCACCACCATCTTCCACAGCGCGGGCTATTTCGGTGATACTCGTAACGTTAGGGGACAACTTTACGATAAGTGTCTTTTTGTAAACTGCACGTACGGCTTTTACTACTTCTTCGGCACCTTTGGCTGTAACCCCAAAAGCCATTCCTCCTTGCTTAACATTGGGGCAAGAGATGTTTAGTTCTATAGCAGGAATTTTGTCAAGTTCATTAATAGCCTCGGCCGTTTTTACGTAATCTTCTATAGCAGACCCCGAAACATTTACAATCATATTGGTTTCAATGTTCCGAATGCGTGGATAGATGTGTTCAACAAAGTAATCTACCCCCTTATTTTGCAGTCCTACAGCGTTCAGCATACCTGATGGAGTCTCTGCCATACGTGGATATGGATTACCTTCACGTTTGTGAAGGGTAGTTCCCTTTACAATTATACCACCTATTCGCGCAATATTTATGAAGTCAGTAAACTCTTCGCCATATCCGAATGTACCTGATGCGGTCATTACCGGGTTTTTCAATTGTAATTCTCCAATATTTACACTTAAATCTGCCATAATAGTTTGTTTATATTAAAAACCGGACCTTCTTTACACACACATACATGTCCTTCGGTTGTATTCTCCACACAACAGAGGCAAGCGCCTATTCCGCACGCCATTGTATTTTCCAATGAAACTTCGCAAGCTATATCTTTGCTTTTGGCATATTTGGCAACAGCCATCATCATTGGTTTCGGGCCACAAGTGTAAATCTGCTTGAACTTTATTCTGTTTAATATGGAATGTTGTGTTACATATCCTTTTTCACCATGACTGCCATTTTCCGTAGTAGTATAGACATCGCCATAAGCAGCAAACTGTTCCAACTGTAACAAGTCTTTCTCACTTCTCGCTCCCAGAAGGAATGTCGGTTTGCTACCATTTTTCGCTAATTGCTCACCTAAATAGAGCATAGGAGCCGTACCGACACCACCACCTACCAATAATAACTTGTCAGAAGAGCTTTCGGGCATCGTGAAACTATTTCCTAAAGGAAGTACTGCATTAATTGTTTCTCCGGCTTTAGCTTGTCCCAATCGCCTGGTTCCGTCGCCTACCAATTGAATAAGGAACCAGACTTCGTTGCGTTGCCTGTCTACATAATTAATAGAAATGGGGCGGCGTAGAAAAGTGGTTGGAGAACCGTCTACGCGAATTTCCGCAAATTGTCCCGGTTGCATTTCCGGGAGCGGAGACGGAGACGTCAATTTCAGTAGCGCATAGTTTGTATGCAATCTGATATTCTCAGTCACCGTTAAATCTAAAATATATTTTTTCATATCCTGATAAAGAAGAAATTTAGCCTTCAAGGGCACAAAGATAACTTAAACATACGGGAAATCATGTAAACCGTTGTTTTTTACTTCTTAATTTTCAGGTTTGAATATCTCGTACGTGCTGTCATCAAAGAAAATTCTTATTTCGGTGATTTTCCTGGGAGGTCTTTCTTTGTATATAACCTCCTGTTTTACAACCTCTTTGGTAGGATAAACAGGGGGTTCTGATGCTATTTCCTTGCGATTTTCCGCAGTGCTCGACTCTTTGGACGAATTTACGGGATTCTCGGCAAACAATGGATAGTCAAATTTGGCTTCAGTAGAAGAAGGAGAGCTATTGCTCATTGCACCTTTACCTGTAAGTAGCCATTCCAAATTAATATCGTTGTATCTTTGGTGTAACCGAAGAATAACTTCTGTACTTGGATACTTGTTGCGCGGTCCCAAGATATGTGAAATAGTGGCTTGGGCTACTCCAATGCTTTCGGCAAATGCGCCTGCGGTTAGCTTTTCCCGATCCATAATCATTTTGAACCTATCTTTAATGCTCATGATTGTAGTATATAGGTGAATGTTTACATTTGTATTATTAATCTTTTGCATCACAAAAGTAAAAAAACAAATTCACAAAAGCAAATCAAATACGTAATACTTTAGATATTACAATATTGATTGCGTATTTCATTTGTCAATATTACAATTATAATCCGCTATAAACAACGTCAATATAGAGATATTTCTAAGCTTTAATATAACTACGTACGGCACTGATAATTAGTGATATACGCTTATATAAATCAGTATATAACCTCATATTACAATTGTGCCTGCTAAGTATATTGTCTTTCTTAATGGTTTAGATTAGATAAATGCATATATTGATACTGATTATCAATAGATTATATTCAATTATGATGGTGTTAACCCCTACTCTATTATTTTTGTTATATAGCTATTACTATAATGATTTTATTGTATTTACAATTGTATTACACTATTAATAAATATATATGTAATATATACCCGTTGTGAAATAAACAATTGTGCACAGTCGGTATTACATAAGTAATATTTCATGGTTTCAAAAGCAACTATTCTTCTTTTCTAATCAATACATCATCCTATACAAAATATCATTGAGAAAAGAATATGTTACAATCAAAACAAGAAAGCATAGTTTTGGCTACATTCAATAATCCCTAAATTAAAATCTCTGCTTTATTTCCGTATAAATGGCTGGAAGTTGGTAAATAACGAATTCTAAGACGCCTTTTTTTGATGTAATAACCTATATATCAGTATATTATCATACATTTTTGCGACTCTTATTTCTGCTATTCTAGAAAAAAACCTCTGTTTTAGTAGAAAAATAACAGAATGATAGTAAAAATGCAGTTTTATATTCCGTTATGGACTATCATGATAACATTTATAATCTCACTGAAAACTGTAAATAGTTAAAGTTCCGAGTATTTATACTGGTTTCATGAAGTGGGCTTTTTGATTTAAATGCTATTTGAATTTACTACGTAGTAGTGTATAAACTACTACGTAGTAGTGTATAAACTACTACGTAGTAATGACCCAACTACTACGTAGTAAATGATCAACTACTACTAAGTAATTGACTAACTACTACTAAGTAGTTGGGCAACTACTACTAAGTAATTAGCCAAGCACTACTGGGAAAAGCTGAGATTATTTATTGTTCAATACAAAAAAATCATGTGCCGGAAATTTCGGATAATCCGTTATTCAAGGCAAAGAGTATAGTCGTAGATTACCCACTGATTTACTCTACAGAAACTTATCAGCAAGGTCAATGAATAAAAAAGGAGAATTAATGCAATATCTTAAAAACTAATTCGCGAAGGATATCTCCATCATTCAGAGAAGAATTCCCTACTCCTTTTGACTTTGCATCCGCATATCTTATCTCACCAATAATCTGCATAGTCTTTACTCCACTGTACCGATACATAGCAGCAAGATATTCCTTGGATTGCCAGGGAGTTCTTAATCCCAACATATTAGCAATGCCCTGCTCTGACTTTTCAGGTGCATAATAGGCTAACATCAGGTTAGAAAAGAAGCCAAAGAGTAAAGATAAAGTCATCTGAATTGGGTTAGTTTTGGGGTTTTCCTCAAAATATTTTATTATTTTATTAGCCTTTAGGATGTCTTTTTCAACGAGGGCGCTGCGTAGTTCAAAGTTATTATAATCTTTGCTGATACCGATGTTCTTTTCTATCTGTTCGGGCGTAACGCGTGTATAACCTTTTGGAAGTGTAATGATTAACTTTTCCAGTTCTCCGGTAAGGCGGCTTAAATCAGTACCAACAAAATCGGCAAGCATGGAAGTAGCTTTAGGTTCTACATCAATCCCTTTACGTTTCATATACGAGGTGATAAATGCCGGTAGTTGCGCATCCTTTAGCTTTTTGGATTCAAACAGGACACCTGTTTTTTCTATTTCGGCAGCGAGTTTTTTTCTCCGGTCTAAAGTGCCGTGCTTATGGCATATTACTAATATGGTGGAAATCAGCGGTTTTTGGAGATAGAATGAAAGCTCCTCCATGTTACGGATGTTCTGTGCTTCCTTTACTATCACTACTTGATGCTCAGACATCATGGGATAACGTTTGGCAGCATTGATAACTGTAGCAATGTCCACATCTGCACCGTAAACAACGGTCAAGTTAAACTCTTTTTCAGTTTCAGTAAGAACATTATTCGTTATGTAATCGGTAATGAGGTCAATATAATAAGATTCCTCCCCCATAAGATAGTAGACGGGGCGATACTGTTTCGCTTTCAGTTCCTTCAGTATGTCGTCGCACGTAATTTCTTGTTTTGCCATAGTATTACCAATCAAATTTCAGGTGTTTAACAGTCTTTTTCTCGTCTATAATCATACGTAAGGAAGCTATGCCGATTTTGACATGCTCTGTTACATAGTTTTGGGTAACTATGTTGTCGCTTTTATCAGTCTTTACTCCTTCGGGTATCATAGGCTGGTCAGAAACCAATAAGAGGGCGCCGGTTGGAATGTGATTGGCAAAGCCGCAACTAAACAAAGTTGCCGTTTCCATATCTACAGCCATGGCACGGGTTTTCTTGAGGTATTCCTTGAATGTATCGTCATGTTCCCAAATCCGGCGGTTGGTAGTATATACGGTACCGGTCCAATAGTCGCGGGCATAGTCACGAATGGATGAAGAAACGGCGCGTTGCAGCATAAAAGCCGGAAGTGCGGGTACTTCGGGTGGAAAATAATCGTTAGAAGTTCCTTCACCACGGATAGCGGCAATAGGAAGGATGAGATCACCTATTTTGTTTTTCTTATCAATTCCACCGCATTTGCCTAAGAACAAGCATGCCGTGGGGTGAATGGCGCTCAGCAAATCCATGATGATGGCAGCATTGGGGCTTCCCATACCGAAGTTGATCATGGTAATGCCTTCAGCCGAGGCAGATGTCATATTGGCATCTTTGCCGAGGATAGGTACATCGAATTGCTCTGCGAAGATTTCTATGTATTTGTTGAAGTTGGTCAACAAAATGTATTCTTCGAAGTCCTCTAATCTGCGTTTCGTGTAACGAGGCAGCCAATTAGCCACGATTTCTTCTTTCGTTTTCATAAGATTATTATTAAATTTGTTCCCTAAATCGTTTTGGTGAAAGCTTATTTATTCAGGTTTCGTATGTTATTTTGTTGTTGGCTGTCAGCGAAGCTAAACGAGATACTACTGATTGTCAACAATAAATATAACATGCGATACTTGAATTATTTAAATTACAAATTTACAATAAAAAAGTAAAAGCAGAAAATTAAAACGTAGTGATAGTGTGCGAGGAACTATAATAATAAAATATGTTATCATTAAATTTGCCAACGTTCGATGCCAAAGTTGTGAGCCGTGAAGGTAAGCCTGTTATTTTCGATGTTATACGCCGTCGCTATGTTGCGTTGACTCCCGAAGAATGGGTACGCCAGCATTTTGTGCATTTCCTGTTGGGTCACAAAGGCTACCCGCAGGCGCTGATGGCAAACGAAGTACAAGTACAGTTAAACAATACTCAAAAGCGGTGTGATACTGTGCTTTACCGCCGGGATCTGACGGCAAGGATGATTATGGAATATAAAGCGCCGGATGTTAAGATAACTCAGACGGTCTTTGACCAGATTACACGTTACAACATGGTGTTGAAGGTGGACTACCTTATCGTAAGTAATGGTATGCAGCATTATTGCTGCCGGATGGATTATAAAAATAACCGGTATATCTTTCTTGAAGATATACCGGCTTATCAGGAGTTATAAGTAAATGTTCATAATTAGTTTATACTATCATTCTTTAGACACAGATAACGCGGATGACACGGATCTCTTTTTATTTTCCGGGTAGGCTAACGTAGCGCAGCATTTAAAAATCCGCGTCATCCGCGTCTAAAGAATTGCTTGCATTGCGCAGCAACCTGATTGAGATTCCGTTTCGCTATATTATCATTCATAGTATAAACTAACTATGAACATCTACTTAAGATATTTCCGAAGCAATAAACCCCGCCTCAAAGGCAGTGGAATATCTTGCAGACTGTAGCCTGCATTATTCATACTTAATTTGCCTCTGCACTCTTTCTTCTTCTGGTCGGTTTTTCCTTTATCTCCTCTTTGTGGTCGGAAGTTACACCTGCCAATTCCGGGTCAATCATGATACGTCCGCAATATTCGCAAACAATGATTTTCTTGCGGGAGCGAATATCCAACTGCCTTTGAGGCGGGATTTTATTGAAGCAACCGCCACAAGCGTCACGCTGTACATATACGATACCCAGTCCGTTACGGGAATTCTTGCGGATACGTTTGAAAGACTGGAGCAAACGCGCCTCAATTTTTGTTTCAAGGTCTTTAGCTTTGTCTCTCAGTTTTTCTTCTTCCTGCTTGGTTTCAGAAATGATTTCGTCCAACTCACCTTTCTTAACGTCCAGGTCTTTCTGCCTTTCATCCAACGCAACGGTACTTTTCTCCACTTCGGCAGATCTCTCCTGATCCTGTGTCGAGAACTCCTTGATTCTCTTTTCGCAAAGCTCTATTTCCAAAGTCTGGAATTCGATTTCTTTGCTCAGAAAATCATATTCACGGTTGTTTCGTACGTTCTCTTGTTGTTCCTTATACTTTACAACCGAAGCCTTGGCCACTTCAATTTCTACTCTTTTGGTAGCGATAGCAGATTTCAGTTCGGCAACTTCCGCCTTGATTCTGTCTATACGGGTACTTAAACCGGCGATTTCATCTTCCAAGTCTTGCACTTCCAACGGAAGTTCACCTCTCAAAGTCTTGATTTCATCAATCTTGGACAACATGGTTTGCAGTTGGAACAATGCTTTCAGTTTTTGTTCCACGGTCAATTCCTGTGGTTCTTTTTTTGATTCTTTAGCCATTTTATTTATAAATATTTTATGGGATTGGTATTCACTTTACACTGTTGAAGCGCAAGATTAGGAAACAACTCCCGGATTACTGTATAGAATATTTCTTTTGTATACTGTTCACTTTCGTAATGTCCGATCTCTGCCAGCAAAATGTCCGCATCGTGTCCGAAATAGTCATGATACTTTATTTCTCCGGTAATAAACACATCCGCCCTCTTGCGTATGGCTGACGGTATTAAAAACGCTCCGGCTCCTCCGCACAATGCTACGGTTTGTATCTCGCGTCCCATTAACTTATTATGTTTCAGGCAACCAGCTTCAAAAGTTTTCTTCACACGTTTCAGGAACTCTAATTCGGTTTCCGGTGTTTCCAGTTCGCCGATAACTCCCGCTCCTGCTTGATTCCAACTATTTTGCATAGGATAGAAATCAGGAACAGAAGTCACTAAATTCAGTAAAGCATTATCTTTTTCCTCCAATACACGCACATGAGTCAATCCTATCTTTTCGGCAATCTTGAAGTTTACTCCTTCCGGAGCATTATCCAGATTCGTGTGGGCCGAGTAGATCACGATATCATTCTTTATAGCTTTCATGATACAACGCTCTACATAGTCTTTGCCCGTAATGGATTTATATCCTTTAAATATCAGCGGGTGATGGGAAATAACAAGATTGTATCCTAACGCTATAGCTTCGTCAATCACGGCTTCAGTAACGTCAAGACACAACAAAGCCCCTGTAGCTTCCGCTTCTGTCAGTCCGATTTGCAAACCGGAATTATCAAATCCGTCTTGCAATGGCAGAGGCGCAAATCGTTCAAGGGCGCATACTATTTCCTTAATTCTCATTATGTGAATGGAAAATTTCGGTGCAAATATAATAAAAATATACTGAGAAGCCGTTTGGTTTTGACTCTTTTTAGTATTTTACTTCTTTTTCTCCTTCTTTTCTACCATTACTTCCAGCAATTTTCCGTTGGCATCGAATGATTTGCGCGATGCAAGTGAAATGGTTATCATCAGCGAAAGCATAGATGCTGTAAAAGTTATTACCATAATCATCATCTGATACTTGATGGCGACATTCGGACTGCTACCTCCCAGAATCTGTCCAATCATCGTGCCTGGAAGCGCTACTAATCCCATTACCGCTATATTGGCAATCAATGGACTGAATGATTTTATGATAGCCTGCTTGATAAAAGGTGCTTGCGCTTCTGCCCTTGTGGCGCCGTTACCGAGCAGATAACGGTATAGTTGTTGTTCCCGTTTCAATCCGCTGTAATAGGCATTCAGTGCAATGACATTGCTGGACAACATATTTCCCATCAAGATACCGAATATTGGAATGAAATACTGGGCGTTGAATACATTCTCCAATTGCAAGACAACAGCAATGAAATACATACCTACACAGACCACACTGCATAGAAATCCGATGGAAATAGGGATAAACAACACTTTCCGTTTGAGTTGGGTTCGGGCCAACGCTGTTTGCGCAGCAACGAATATCATGATAATTATCCACAGGAAGTTTATCCAGGGATTATTCCACAGAAATAAATATCTCAAATATACGCCAATAAAGAAGAGTTGTATAATCATGCGCGCAACGCCGATAATGGTAACCCACAATAGCCCTGTTCTGAACTTCCATAAGTAGAACAGAGGAATGATTAACATCAGCAAACCGATGGCTAAACTGGTATATGATATGTCTATTGTTCCCACTGTGGTTGAATGTTAGTAACTATTATTCATCATAACGTTATCATCTGGTTGCACCCTTGCGCAAACCTGAGGTCGTGAGAAACGGCAAGAACGGCACTTCCTTTTTTCATTTGCTTCCGAAAGAAAGCAAGTACTTTTTCTGTTGAATTCGAGTCCAAAGCAGAAGTCGGCTCATCCACTACCAGCAGAGGTTTTTGCATCATGATGGCTACGGCAATCATGATACGCTGTCTTTGTCCTCCCGAAACCTCATTCACGCGTTTGTCATACAAATCCTTTTCCAATCCCAGCTCCTCGAAGCAGTCAAGCAATTTTTCCATAGAAAATGGAGTAGCACGGTTGGCTTTCAGGTTGAACGGTAATTGCACCATTTCCCTCACCCACTCCGATGGAAGGACTAATTCTTGCGGTATCCATGCTACTTGCCTGCGTATCAGGTCAATAGTAGGTTTCTCCAGACGGACACCATTAACAATAATGTCTCCCATCCGGAGTGGAACGAAGCCCAATATAGCATTCAGCAGCGAAGTCTTTCCCTTACCGGATTGTCCGGAAATACAGGCAATTTCTCCTTCATACAACTGCATGTTGAAGCCGGAAAAAAGCGTATCTTCCCCGAAAGCGATACATGCATTGTCTATTTGGAGTATAATCTTAGTTTCCATTTGCAAGCAAATATAGAAAGGAATTTTTAGAAAATATCGGATTATCAGTCAAAATAAGTATCTTTGCTTTCAATTTTTAATAAAAGATAAGAGTTATGGTACAGAACGAACGTGCAAGCCGCCACGAACATGTGTTGAATGTGGCGCGGCAAATGATGACTGCCGCCCGTACCGCACCGAAGGGAAAAGGTGTGGATGTTATTGAAATAGCTTTGGTTACAGGTGAAGACTTAAAGAAGTTATCAGGGAAGATGATTGACATGTCACAAGAGCTTGACATGAAATTTTTCCTGCGCGATGCGGATAATATCCTGCAAGCCGAATGTGTAGTTATAATAGGTACGCGCGAGCAGGCTCAAGGTCTGAATTGCGGGCATTGCGGATATTCCACTTGTAGTGGTCGTCCTGACGGCGTGCCTTGTGCGTTAAATACCGTTGATGTTGGCATAGCAATCGGGTCGGCATGTGCAACAGCCGCCGATTTGCGTGTAGACACCCGCGTGATGTTTTCTGCCGGACTTGCCGCGCAACGATTGGAATGGTTGTCCGGATGTAACTCTGTTTATGCTATTCCGGTCAGTGCATCATCTAAAAACCCATTCTTTGACCGGAAACCCAAAGAAGAAAAGAAGGAAGAATGAGGTGATAAACAAGAAAATGATGAGTGATAAGTTTTTCAACGCAACCCTCCCTGCCGAATGGTCGCCGCAAAGCGGAATACAACTAACCTGGCCTCATGCCGGAACAGATTGGGTACGTATGCTTACAGAGGTACAGTCTTGTTTTATCGCCATTGCCCGTGAGGTTGCCAAACGGGAATTGCTCTTGATTGTTACTCCTGAACCGGAAGTAGTTAAAAAGCAGATATCCGCTACCGTTAACATGTCGAACGTCCGTTTTATGGAATGCGAAACAAATGATACCTGGGCGCGAGACCACGGAGCGATTACCATGCTTGATGTAAACACGGAAGCCCCTTTCCTACTCGATTTCACTTTTAACGGTTGGGGATTAAAGTTTGCGGCAGACCTGGACAACCGCATTACCCGGCAAGCTGTGGAGGCAGGATACCTGCAGGGCAGTTATCTAAATCGTCTCGGCTTTGTCCTTGAAGGCGGTTCCATTGAAAGTGATGGTATGGGAACGCTACTTACCACTTCCGAATGCTTGCTTTCTTTCAACCGCAACGGACAGTTCAGCCGCGATGAAATCGAAGAATATCTTCGTTCGGTTTTCCAATTGAAGCGTGTGCTTTGGTTGGACTATGGCTATCTGGCAGGAGATGATACGGACAGCCATGTCGATACTCTTGCCCGCTTTTGTTCGCCGGATACGATTGCTTACGTACAATGTTCCGATAGGCAGGATGAACATTACGAAGCTCTTCATGAAATGGAGAAACAACTCAAAACTTTTCGTACTCCCGACGGCAAACCATATCGCCTGTTAGCATTGCCTATGGCCGACAGAATTGACGAAGAGGGCGAGCGCCTTCCGGCTACATACGCCAACTTCCTGATAATGAATAATGCAGTGCTCTACCCTATGTATCGTCAGCCTGAAAATGACACCCGTGCCGAAGAAATCTTGCAGCAAGCCTTTCCCGGATATGAAATTGTGGGCATTGATTGCCGTGCTCTTATCAAACAGCACGGCTCTCTTCATTGTGTAACCATGCAATATCCTGTGGGGGTATTGAAATAAATTCAAGAAATATGAGAATAAAAGTCGGTATTATCCAGCAAGCCAATACATCAGACCAGCGTACAAACCTGATGAATCTTGCCAAGAGTATTGAAGCATGTGCGGCGATTGGCGCTCAGTTGGTTGTGTTGCAGGAGCTTCACAATTCGCTCTATTTTTGCCAAACGGAGAACACTCAGTTGTTTGACCTGTCTGAAACCATTCCCGGCCCTTCCACCGGGTTCTATTCAGAACTTGCGGCTGCCAATAAACTCGTGCTGGTTACTTCCCTGTTCGAGAAACGCGCTCCGGGACTTTATCATAACACGGCTGTCGTATTCGACAGTGATGGTAGTATTGCCGGTAAATACCGTAAGATGCATATTCCCGATGACCCGGCATATTATGAAAAGTTCTATTTCACGCCCGGTGATATAGGGTTTGAGCCTATCCGCACTTCCATCGGCAAACTGGGGGTACTTGTTTGCTGGGATCAATGGTATCCTGAGGCTGCCCGCCTCATGGCATTGAAAGGTGCTGAATTGCTGATTTATCCTACTGCCATTGGTTGGGAAAGCAGTGATACGGATGAAGAAAAGAAACGCCAGTTGAATGCGTGGATTATTTCTCAGCGTGCCCATGCCGTATCCAATGGATTACCGGTGATATCCGTCAATCGTGTGGGACATGAAGCCGATCCGTCCATGCAGACAAACGGCATTCAATTCTGGGGGAATAGTTTTGTTGCAGGTCCTCAAGGCGAACTGCTGGCGCAAGCCGATAATGACCACCCGGCAAACATGGTAGTGGAAGTGGATATGGAACGCTCAGAGAACGTACGTCGCTGGTGGCCTTTCCTGCGCGACCGGCGTATTGATGCATACGAAGGGTTGACGAAGCGTTTTCTTGATTAATTAGGAATGACAATATAGCGAAACGGATTCTCAATCCGGTTGCTGCGCAATGCAAGCAATTCTTTAGATGCGGATAACGCGGATGACGCGGATTCTTAAATGCTGCGCTACGTTAGCCTGCCCGGAAAATAAAAAGAGATCCGTGTCATCCGCGTTATCTGCGTCTAAAGAATTTAATTATGAACATTGACTTACTGCAGCATTAAGCAATACAGTATAACCTACTTTTCCTTTACGTCAACAACCAAATTCAGTTCCTCCAATTGTGACGGGTCAAGTAAGGCGGGAGCATCCAGCATCACGTCGCGTCCACTGTTGTTCTTCGGGAATGCAATGCAGTCGCGAATACTATCCAGCCCGGCAAAGAGGGATACCCAACGGTCAAGACCATAAGCCAGGCCACCGTGAGGCGGTGCACCATATTTGAAAGCATTCATCAGGAATCCGAATTGCTCTTGCGCCTTTTCCGGGGTGAAACCTAATATCTCAAACATTTTTGCCTGCAACTGCGGGTCGTGGATACGTATTGAACCGCCACCAACTTCCACACCGTTAATAACCATATCGTAAGCATCGGCACGTACTGCGGCCGGGTCTGTGTCTAACAGGTCTACATCTTCATCTTTGGGGTGGGTGAACGGGTGGTGCATAGCCATTAAACGGTTTTCCTGTTCGCTCCATTCAAACATCGGGAAGTCTACTACCCACAGGCACACAAACGTATTCTTGTCACGCAAGCCCAGTTGGTTACCCATTTCAAGACGAAGCTCACAGAGTTGTTTGCGTGTTTTCATGGTATTGTCGCCACTTAAAATCAGAATCAAGTCATCCGCTTTGGCGCCGAATGCCTCTTTCATCTGTTGCAGCACCTCTTGGGAGTAGAATTTATCTACGCTTGATTTCACGTTTCCATCCTTTTCCACACGTGCATATACCATACCCTTAGCGCCAATCTGGGGTCTTTTCACAAATTCAGTCAGCGCATCCAGTTGTTTGCGGGTATAGTGGGCTGCCCCTTCCACGCAGATACCGCCAATGTATTCAGCGCTATCGAATACCGGGAAACCGTGTCCTTTCAGTACATCCATTAATTCTACGAATTTCATACCGAAGCGAAGGTCGGGCTTATCACTGCCGTAATATTTCATGGCGTCTGCCCAGGGCATGCGCAGGAATTGACCTTCCAGTTCTACGCCACGTATTTCCTTGAAGAGGTATTTTGTCATACCTTCAAACATTTCAATGATATCATCCTGTTCTACGAAAGACATTTCGCAGTCAATCTGGGTGAATTCCGGTTGACGGTCGGCTCGAAGGTCTTCGTCACGGAAACATTTGGCAATCTGGAAGTAGCGGTCAAAGCCGGATACCATAAGCAATTGCTTCAATGTCTGCGGGCTTTGCGGCAAAGCATAGAATTGTCCCGGATTCATGCGTGAAGGTACCACAAAGTCGCGTGCACCTTCCGGAGTAGACCCTACTAATACAGGCGTTTCCACCTCAATAAATCCTTCCTTGTCCAAGTATTGACGAACAGCGATCGTCATTTTATGGCGAAGCTCCAGATTCCTGCGTACAGACGGGCGGCGCAAGTCCAGATAGCGGTACTTCATGCGAATATCATCGCCACCGTCCGTATTGTCTTCAATCGTAAACGGAGGGGTTAATGCGGCATTCAATACGTGCAACTCCGATACGATGATTTCAATATCCCCGGTCGGTATGTTGGCGTTTTTGCTGAAGCGTTCATTTACCGTTCCTGTAATCCGGATGACGAATTCGCGTCCCAACCGGTTTGCGTTTTCACAAAGCGCTGCATCCGACTCTTCGTTAAAAACCAATTGCGTGATACCGTAACGGTCACGGAGGTCTATAAAGGTCATGCCTCCCATTTTGCGGCTACGCTGTACCCAGCCGGCCAGCGTCACCTGCTTATTGATATCAGAGATACGTAGTTCTCCACATGTATGCGTTCTAAACATCTTATATTATTTAAATTAATGTAGCAAAAGGACGTGCAAAAATACATAAAACAAATTATATTCCGTATTTATTCTTGGCAAAAAACCATTCTGCATGAAGAATAACGTACTTCCCCAAAATGCTTTTTATCCCCCCCTCAGAGGAGGTTCACATATAGTCTGCTCCGTATCATGTCCGTATCAAAGCCGTACCCGCTCCCTATAAGGGTACCTTTATACGGAGCGGGTACGGGGTTGGTACGCCCTTGACACACCCTTGGTACGGAGAAGATACTCCTAAAGTATGAATATCCGGGATAGAGTATAAGCCTCTATTATTCATACTGCAGGAGTGAAGGTGGTGGGTGTCAGTTTGTCACTTTGTATTTTTAGTTGGCTGAGAATGCGTTATTTCCGTCCGGATGTTCGCATGGCTGGAAATACGCGAGTGAAAAGCAGTTAAGTATCAGACTGATAGAGAGATATCGAAATAATTACATTTATTTTAGAGCAAAATATCTCCTGAAAAGTCAGTTCGAAGGGAGAAACCGGACAGGATAAGTCGACCACTTATAGGTAACAAGTCAACTACTTACAGGTAGTTAGTGATCTACTTACAGGTAACAAGTGATCTACTTATAGATAGTTAGTGTTCTACTTATGGATAGTTAGTGTTTCATCCCTAAGCAACAGGCTCCTTTTGCATAAATAGTTTGTAAATATGCAATAATACACATAAATACTGTATTATTATTCCTTGTTTATTCATCAAGCATGCTAAAAGATGAATTTATAAATCAGGGTGTGTTACGAAAAGCTGGATAATGCTATCATAATGAATGTAAATGGCGATTATTATTGTCATTTGGATATTTGCGCAAAGTCTTAGCCTGTATTACACCCACTTCATAAATCTCATGTTTTCACCGCATATAGATGGTGTTTACACCACATATATGCGGTTCTTGGACGGGATATAGATGGTTCGCGCACCGCATATATCC